>Ga0209427_10000064_pt1 | contig 86461 bp, 80 predicted proteins | sample DeeMarSWOR136_30_FD_187465 | JGI IMG/M metagenome (GOLD analysis project Ga0209427, IMG submission 187465) | Marine sediment microbial communities from White Oak River estuary, North Carolina - WOR-1-36_30 (SPAdes) (version 2) | ecosystem: Environmental > Aquatic > Marine > Intertidal zone >... | reverse complement strand
AGCAGGCCGTCCTTGATAAAGGCTACCCTGTATTCTTCAGGGTCCACAGCATTGATCAACATCTTCGTCTTCATCGGCTTCCTTCAGGGCAACTCAACGGCACGAATCCTTCAATTCCTCAATTCCTCAATCCCTAAATTCCTGCATTCCTGTTATCCATGCCCTTCCGAGTTCTCTCGGCCGTTTCGCCTAAAATGCTGCTGCGCCTGATACATGAAGGTCCTTATAGCAGCCTCTCTTCCCGGTTGGTAGGTGCCATCGTAGGGGGTATCCAGGTAGGGAACTTTCATGCGGTTCACGATAGGCTTTATAATGGATGACGTAATGGTGCTCGGCATGCACGTAAAAGGGTAGACATTCACCACGCCGTTAAATCCTTCGCGCACGTATTCAATAATGCCGGGAATGCTGAGACAGGCCTCTGTTCCCACATCAAAAGAATAAAGATCTTCTTCTTTGAGAATGCCCTCCAGGTGACTCACCTGATGATCGTCCTGGAGATCAATGAGGCCCTTTACGCGCTTATATACCTGCTTTTGCCGGAACTGCTGGTAAGAGAGATCCAGACCATAACCCAAGATCTTCTTGACATACTCTTTTGCCTCTCTGGCCCTCAATTGTTTAAGATGAAGACGGAGTCCTATTTTCGCCTCTCTCATCCGGTCGTAGGTGGTGTAGTTCACCCATTCCGCAATGGAAGCATTCACCACCTCGGCCCCATATTTCTCTAGCAGGCGGATTACGTCCTGGTTCGCATGGACATGGGTTCTCAGGTAGATCTCTCCTACGATCCCGATCAGCGGCTTGCGCGCAATGGCGGGATTCATGATCCTTTTGCCTTCCTCGATCACCTCCTCGAGCTTTTCGAGGATCACATCAAAATCCTTCCGAGGGCCCAACTCTTCAAAAATCCGGGACATGGTCTGCATGGCTTTCTCTATGAATTCATCTGCCGCTCCCGGCTGCCGCTCGTAAGGCCGTATTCTCCACAAAAGTCTGTCAAGCACATCAGCGACCACCACGGAAAAATAGGCCACTTTGCGCAGTTCCCTGCTCTGCTCCTCATCAAACATGCCCTCCAAGGAATAGGAATTCTTGGATGTGAGTGCTCCAATTTTCAATCTCTGCAACTCAGGGAAGGTATCCAGCACGATCCGCTGATACTTATTGTACATGCCGAAGCGACAAGGGCCTTCAGCCTCCGGCATGAAATAGATGTAGTTCTCAGCATTGAAACGATCGCCCAGTCTTTCCTTTTCCTTTTTCATGAAAAGGAGGATATCGCCCGTGGTAACTTGGCAAGGAAAGCATTCCTTACCAGAGGTAAATTCTTTGCCCAAATCGAGGCCTTCATAGGTTCCCATGACCATGGCGTTCACGCCAAAACCCCGGAAAGTTCCGGCAAGCAGGTGTCCTCCTATCCGATTCATCTCTGGAATGAGAAAGATCTTGTTCCGAAGCTTGAATTGGCCCACATTTTCAGAAAGGGACTGAAAGGTTTTGCTTCTATCGGTCTCCATAATCACCTCAATTGGATACGTCTTTATACATGTCTGCCTTCAGCTTCTGCATGGTGTTCTCAATGACGTTCTTGAAGGCCTCCAACCGGGTCATCATACCGGCCACGGCGCTGTGCTCATCCATTTCAAGAATAAGATAGGGTCTGTCCCCCATGATGAATTTGTAGAAATGCTCAATGAAGGAATCGGCGCCACAGCTAAAATTGGTCATGTGAAGGCCAAAGAGATTAGAACGGCTTTTAATGAACTTGGCCGTCCTCAGGATCTGGGCTCCCATCCCCCAGTACATGGCCGGAAAATCAGACAGATCCACCGCCGAGACATCGATGAAATCCATAGGCAAAGCGACGACGCTGATCTTTGCCAGGTTTTGCCCCAACCTTAAGTTCAATCTTTCGTCATAGAGGTTGTAGGATCGGCCGGTGACGACCACCAACGGTCTTTCAGGATCATGGGCGTCCAAGATCTCCTTTCCTCTGTGAAACATCTCGCTCATGAATTGCCTCTCCCTCTCCAAGGCGTACACCAGAGCCTCCCGTATCTGGCGCCTGCTCCTGCCGAGCTTCCCGGATATTTGCTCGCTGAGCTCCACTGCCAAGGTCGAGGCGTCGTATTTGAGATGAATAATCGGACTGAGCAGATTATCCTTATCCAGGTCCAGGGCAACACGCAGCATATACTGGTTGGCTTGCACCATGGGACAATAAAAACCTGTTTCATCCTTCACGGGCGTGGGCATGGTAATAATGCTCGGGAGAAACAGATATTTGGTCTTTCCCATAAGCTCGATAACGTGGCCATGGGAAACCTTGACGGGATAACAGGTCTCCGCCGTCATGGCTTCGATGCCTGAACTCGAAATCTGGCTGTTAGTCGGTGGCGTTAGGACGAGTCTGAAACCTAGCCTGTCAAAAAAATGGGCCCACAGCACACCCGTTTGAAGGGTGTAGAGCGATCTTTGCATCCCCACCGTCGGTCGGCCGTCCACTTCCAGGAGAGGTTGCCCCTTGAGCTCTTCATAGAGTCCGGAAATATGGTTCAGCCAAACCTGTTCTCGCAACTTGAAATAGTTCTCTTCTCGCGGTCCCTTTCCCCTGATCAGTTCGTAACGGCCGCATTCCCCGCCCCATATGCTCTTGCGGCCGTCGAAGTCGTAAACTTTCAGTTTACACTGGTTGTGGCAATTGGGGTCGGCTCGACAGACCTTCTCCGTGTAGTTCATCCGGTCCTGAATAGCACTCTCCAACCCCCTGAAGGTGATTGCCCTGTCGCCTTCCAACATCCTTTTCTCCTGCAAACTGATGGCGGCTCCAAAGGCACCCAGGACCTCGCGATGTTTGGGAACAACCAGGCCGCGGCCGAGAACATCTTCAAAAGCAGCCACAACCCCTTTGTTGAGAGAAGGCCCTCCAAGGAACATCACCCTCTGGCCGATCTTCCTCTTTCCCACCACCCGGTTGAGATAGTTGTGCACAATGGCATAGCAGAGGCCGGCGATCAGGTCCTCCTGGGAGACACCCTTTTGATGGTATGACACCAGGTCGGACTCCATAAAAACAGTGCATCTCTCCGCCAGCTTTACAGGCTTATCCGAGGAGAGGGCAATGCGCTGAAATTCTCCCACAATGTTGATGCCATATTTATTCGCCAGCTCGTGGAGGAAACTACCCGTTCCGGCAGCGCAGACTTTGTTCATGTCAAAATCCAGGGGATAGGCGTTCGAGATGTAAATGTATTTTGAATCCTGTCCCCCAATTTCAAAGATGGTGTCGATCGTGGGATCGATCTCCACAGCCCCGCGGGCGTGCGCTGTTATCTCATCGATGATCAAGTCGGCATTCAGAAAGTCCCCCACCACATTTCTGCCAGAGCCGGTGGTCGCCACACCGAGTATAGCAATCTTGTCCCCCACATCGTCCGCAATAACCTCGAGGAGATTCTGCGTCACCTCAATCGGCTTTCCTTGGGTGTGCACGTAGCTCTTGTGGATAATTTCACGCTCCTCCGTGATCAGGGCATATTTCGTTGTGGTAGAACCGATATCAATTCCAAGATAGACCGGCACCTTATCGTCAAAGCGCCACTTTCGCACCGCATTATCCTCCGGGAACGGTGTCTGTCTGATTTGGAGTTTTCGAGCAACCGGCAAACTGGAAACATCATAACTTTTCAGGCTCTTCAATGCGTCGAGGTTCGGTTGATTCTCAATGCCAGAATCCAAGGCCTGCAAAGCAACACCCAGCGCCCCTACAGAGGTGTTGCGTTCCGGAACAATGAGTTCAGAAAAATAGGCCTTGAAAGCGCGGACCTGGAGCTGATTCAATGACAATCCACCGACGAAAAGAATGGGCGGCTCCAGGATGCGGTTGGATACAATGGTGCTCATGTAGTTCCTGGCATTTCCCACGTGAAGACCGTAGATGATGTCTTCGAGTCGCTCCCCTTTGTTTTGCAGATGAATCATGTCTGACTTTGTAAAAACCGTGCAACGGCAGGCCACATTGGACGGTTTCGGGCTCTTGAGACCCAAGGTGATGAAATCAACCAGTATCCTATCGACCTGGTCCTGCGAGGTATCTATTTCGGATGCATATATGGCTGTTGCGAGTCGCTGGGCCTGCTGGTCGATGAAAGACCCTGTACCGGAGGCGCACGGGCCATTGGTGTTAAAATACTCCAATTCCCATCCCTCATCGGCATGGTTAATCTGGAAAAGGGCGGTGTCCTGCCCCCCCATACTGATGATCGTTCGCGCATCGGGACATACGGTTAATGAACCGAGGACTTGGCTGATGGTCTCAAACTCGTAGAAACCGCCAACCTTCTGGCTAACTTTTTGCCCGTGGTTCCCCGTAAAAGCGATCGCCTTGACGTGCTCCTCCCCGAATCGCGCGTAGATGTCTTGTGTCAACCTGAGGACCTCTTCCTCCACCTTACCCAAGTGCCGCCTATACGGAGACTCGTAAACGACCTTTCTGTCTTGGTCGATAACGATGCAGTTGATGCTTACCGATCCCGCATCAATGCCGACGATGTATTGCCCCTTCTCTTTGGTCATTGAATCGCTCATAGTCGCTTCTTCATCCTTTGTTCGAGTAAAAGGTCTCACCCAAATGCTCCTGGTGACGAAGGTGTCCCTTGATTACAAGGCCTTTGACCAGGCTTTCCACTTCTTGCAGAGACCGGTTCAGGGCATTCGCAATGTCCCGTGCCGTCACGGGCCTCCGCCTTGCCATCTCGAGGATAGAAACCGATAGGGCATCGTACGCCCTCTCTTGGCGAAGCGCTGCTGCGTCCGCAACGATTTCCGCCCTAGGTCCAAAGAAATTCTTTATATCTTCCATCCTTTTTCTGTCAAGAGGCAAGGCTCTAGAATCAGAGGGGGGGCGCACAACGGTGTTCAACTGGATTTTGTCCGGGCCGATCTGTTCAATCTCGCGTCTCAGGGCCTGGATCTCGCCTTCCGTATCATTGATTCCTGCTAAAAGGACGACCTCTATCCACAACTGACCATGATATCGCGCACGCAAACGCTTCAAACCCCCTAGGATCTCCGGCAAATGCAAATCCGGGTGGGGACGATGAATGATTCGGAAGGATTTCTCCATGACGGTCGAGAGGGTCGGCATGATCGCGTCAGCGTGCAAGACCCGCTCTATGACGTCCTCCCTCCAGAAAAGAGACCCGTTCGTCAAGACCGCTGTTTTTATGTCCGTCGTCTCTTTGATGAATTCTATCGCCCGGTCGATTTGGGAGTGAAGGGTAGGTTCCCCGGAACCTGAAAACGTAATGAAGTCGGGCCGTTCTCTCTCCAGCCGCATCCTGAGCGCCTCGATGACCTCTTGGATAGGCACAAAGGCTTTTGGCTCTATGGTCTTCGCCGTCGTTTTCCCCACCTGACAGTACAAACAGTCAAAGGTGCAGGTTTTCATGGGGATGAGATCAACACCAAGAGAAAGCCCCAGTCTCCGTGATGGCACAGGCCCGAAAAGATAAGACATGAAAGGCAGCCTCCTTATTTGGTCGTTGCTGCAAAATCAACTTTAGCCATTTCAATGCGCTTCATCCCAATTTTTGCCTATGCTCACATCAACCTTCAGAGGCACGGCCAGAGGGTACACCCCTTCCATTTCCTCTTTGACCATTTGGGGGAGGCTGTGCGTTTCGTCCTCCGGCATCTCAAAAACCAGTTCGTCGTGCACCTGCAAGAGCATCCTCGTCTTCAGCCCTTCCGTCTGCAGCCTGTCGTGAATGCTGATCATAGCCTTCTTAATCAAATCTGCAGCCGTACCCTGGATAGGCGTGTTAATCGCCATACGTTCAGCCTCTGCGCGCATGACCCTATTCTTATGATTAATGTCCGGCAGATAGCGCCTTCGATTAAAAAGGGTGGTCACATAGCCCTTCTCCCGGGCGGAGGCAATCGTCTCTTCGCGATATCTCACCACGCCCTGATAGCGGTCATAGTACGTGGAGATATAGTCCTTGGCAGTCTTCAAATCGATGCCCAGTTCTTCACCCAGCTTCTGAGCGCCCATGCCGTATATGATCCCGAAGTTGATCGCCTTTGCAATACGCCTCATGTCGGGCGTCACGGCTTGGATGGGGACGCCGAGTATTTCCGATGCCGTTCTTGCGTGGATATCTTCGTCCCCTCCAAAAGCCTCGATGAAGGCGGGGTCTCCGGAATAATGGGCAAATACCCTGAGTTCCACCTGGCTGTAGTCAACCGAAAGGAAGAGATGACCTTCCTCGGCGATGAAGCCCTTTCGAATTCCCCGACCCTCTTCGCCCCTTATGGGGATGTTTTGCAAATTGGGCTCGCTGCTGCTCAGACGTCCGGTGGCTGTAACCGTCTGGTTGAAGGACGTGTGAATTCGCCCGGTCGATGGATCGACCATCTTGACCAAAGCATCCAGATAGGTGGATTTCAATTTGGACAGGGTCCTGTACCGCAGCAGCAGTTTCGGAATCCTGTGGGGCAAGCTCGCGAGTTTGGTCAGGACCTTCACGTCTGTGGAATAGGCCTTCGTTTTCGTGGTCCTCTTTTGCACGGGCAGCTGGAGTTTCTCGAAAAGGACGAAGCCGAGCTGTTGGGGAGAGTTGATATTGAATTCCATGCCAGCCTCGGCATAGATCTCCTTTTCCATCTCCTTGAGTTGCTCTGAAAAACGGTTCGACATTTTTTTGAAGAAAGGCACATCAATTTTGATGCCTTTCCACTCCATGTCAATGAGAACAGGGATGAGCTTCATCTCCAATTCATGAAAAAGCTCCTGATTCATATCCGACCGGAGCTTCTCCTCCATCACGTTCATCAGCCTCAGGGTCATGTCCGCGTCCTCGCACGAATAGGCCGTAGCCTTCTCCACGTCCACTTCTGAGAAATTACCCGCACCCCTTCCTTTTCCCACCACCTCAGTGTAGGAAAGCATCTTGTGGCCGAAGAAGTGCTGTGCAAGATTGTCCAGATTGTGCTGCCGGAGGCTGGGATTGATCACGTAGGAAGCGACCATGGTGTCGAAATCGATGCCCTTGAGTTCTATCCCGTAGCGTCTTAACACGAGGGCGTCATACTTGATGTTCTGCCCCACCTTTCTAATCGATTCGTCTTCCAGAATCCCTTTCACCATCTCAAGGGCGGTGTGTAGATCCAGCTGCTTCGGTGCCCCCAGATAGCGGTGGCCGAGGGGCAGATAGGCGGCGTTGTGGCTTTCACAAGAGAAAGAGATGCCCACCAGCTCTGCCTGGTGAGGATCAGGGCTGGTCGTCTCCGTGTCGACCGAGACCCGTCCTTTTTCTTTGATCAGCGTTAGGAGTGTCCGGAGCGTCTCTTCGGAAAGACAGGTCTGGTAGGCTTTTTCAGCGCCTTCCTCCCGCTGGGCAAATTGTTCCCACAATTCTCTGAATTCCATTTCTCTAAAGACTTCGGACAGCACTTTCCTGTTTGGTTCTCCAACTTCGAGGTCTTCGACCTTGTCATCCAAGGGCACAAAACGATCAATGGTGACCAGTTTCTTGCTCAGGATGGCATCTTCACGGGCCTTCTCAAGATTCTCTCTCAGCCGCTTCTTTGTGATTTCATCGAGATTCTCATAAACCCCTTCGAGGCTGCCGAACTGTTTGACCAGGTCTGCACCGGTCTTTTCTCCCACGCCCGGAACCCCTGGAATGTTGTCTGAAGTATCTCCGGAGAGTCCCATGAGGTCTACAAACTGCTCTGGCTGTAGCCCATAGGCCTCCACGAGACTGTCGAAGTCGGTGGACTTATCCTTCATGGTATCCCAGAGGGAAACCCGCGGAGAGACAATCTGCCTGAAATCCTTGTCACCCGTAACGACGACTACCATAAAATCTGCCTCTTCGGCCCTCCGGGCTAGGGTACCAATCAAGTCGTCCGCCTCGAAGCCCTCTTTTTCGATGGCACGCAGGTTCAAACCCTTCAAAATCGCCTTGATGTGGGGAATCTGGATAGCCAGATCTTCGGGCATAGGGGGCCTCGTCGCCTTGTAGCCCTCATAGAGCGCATGCCTGAACGTGGGGCCCTTCGCATCGAAAACCACGGCAAGGTAGGTGGGCTCCCTTTCGCTCATGAGTTTCAGAACCATTTTGACGAAACCGAAGATGGCATTTGTTGGAAAACCCTTCGAGTTCGAGAGATTTCTGATAGCGTGGTAGGCCCGATGGATATACGAACTCCCGTCCACCAGATACAAGGTCTTCTGTTGTCGGACGTTCATTAAGGGTCCTCTATTGGGTGACACGCTGAAGCAAGTCGGACTACGGTATAGGCAGGCATCTTTTGGTGCGAGGCCACGATACGGTTTATTCCTCGGCAGCTTCCGGTAAGACCTCGCCCTTTTCTGAAATGACTTGACCTTCCTTCAGGAGATCCGCCAAGTCTTGTCTGGCCGGTTTGTAACCGAATTTCGGTAGCTTAGGGGCTTTCCATCTCGGCCGGATCTCTTCCGGAGGTGCTTTCTTTTTCTTTGGTGCACCCTTGGCTATGCCAACAGGACAGGTGATGTAAGTGAATCCCGCTCTCTCACCATCGTTGTTGTACACAATATCATCTCGGAACCACCCAAGGTGCCGGCCATTGATCCCATAGACGTGCTGCTCCTCATAGAGGTAGGCGAGAGGGAGCCCCTCCCAAAGATAAATCGTCTGCTGGTAATCCGAGGCGATATAAGCAACGGGCTCTCCCTTGGTGTTGTAGAGGGTCATTTCCATCAGAAAAACACTTCTCAGGGAAGAGGGTTTTCAGGGCAATCCACCCTACGAAAGTCTCAAACTTCACTCAATTTACCAGCAATTAGCGGGTAACACAACCCCAAAGTAACCCCCTGGCCCGGTCCTCACCAATGGGGGCAGGTGAGCAATTGTGAAGTGTCTCCAGAGGCCTCTGTTGCTGCTATGAAATTGATTCGCTGAAGTGAGGTCCGGGAACAGCGGAGGGGGGAGGCTAGCCCGCCTTGGTTCTTGGCGGGCTTGTCCGCCTCGATTTTTGGCGGGCTTCACCCGTTCGTAACGCCTTGAAATGACCAGCCCGCCCGAGGCGGGCAAGGCCGTGAGCCATGCAATCGAAAAAAAACCTCCATGGGCTTCATATCCGTGATTCATTCGAAGCGCTTTAACGATCCCTACTCATTTGCCGGAAATCCCGGAACAGGCGGCGGATTTTTGACCGTTGTGCTTATCTGGCGTAATCCACGGCTCTTGTCTCACGTATAACAGTCACCTTGATTTGTCCGGGGTAGCTCAACTCCTTTTCTATTTTCTTAGCAATATCACGGCAAAGAACGAAAGACTGATCGTCGTCAACGATCTTGCCTTCCACGATGATTCTGATTTCGCGACCCGCCTGAATGGCATACGACTTCGTGACCCCTTCAAAGCACATGGCGACCTTCTCGAGTTCCTCCAGCCTTTTAACGTAAGACTCCAACATTTCCTGCCGAGCGCCGGGCCGGGCACCGGAGAGGGTATCCGCAGCCTGCACAAGCGCCGCCAAACTGGACTCCGGCGGGACCTCCTCGTGATGGGCCATAATGGCGTGAACCACTTCAGGCGACTCCCCATATTTCTTGGCCAATTCCGCTCCGATCAAGGCGTGGGGCCCCTCCACCTCGTGGTCTACGGATTTGCCGATGTCATGGAGCAAGCCGGCCCTCTTGGCCTGCTTGACATCCAAGCCCAGTTCGGATGCCATCACGCCGCAAATAAAACCGACCTCTCTTGAATGTTGAAGCACATTCTGGGCATAGCTCGAGCGGTACTTCAGGCGACCGATCAGCTTCACGACCTCAGGATCTATACCGTGCACGCCCATATCGAAGGTGGCCTGTTCTCCAGCCTCTTTGATGCTTGCTTCAATCTCCTGGTTCACCTTCTCGACGATTTCCTCAATTCGGGCAGGATGAATTCGGCCGTCATCGATGAGTCGCTCTAAGGCGATCTTGGCCACTTCTCGACGAACCGGGTTGAACCCCGACAAGATAACGGCTTCCGGCGTATCGTCGATAATGATATCAATTCCAGTGGCTGCCTCGATCGCTCGAATATTGCGGCCTTCTCTTCCGATAATCCGCCCTTTCATTTCCTCATTGGGCAAATTGACCACAGAGACCGTTTTCTCGGTCACATAATCTCCGGCATACCTCTTGACGGCCAGGGCCAGAATCTCCTGGGACTTTCGATGGGCGATCTCCCGGGTCTCGTTTTCAATCTTCCGAATGAGTTTCGCCCCATCATGCTTGGCCTCGGCTTCCATAGATGCGATGAGCATCGCCTTTGCTTCCTCAGAGGATATATTCGCCACCCTTTCCAGTTCCTGCCGCTGGTGTACGAGGAGCTGCTCATAATCCGTCTGCTTTGCCGTCACATCCCTTTCGATCGCCTCAATGTCCTTTTCCCTCTTGGCCAGTCTTTTCTCTTTTTGTTCAGATTGTTCGATTTTCTTGTCCAGGCTTTCCTCTTTATGAAAAAGCCGCCTCTCCTGGGCCTGCAGCTGCTCCCGCTTCTCCTTTGTCTCCCTCTCAAAATCCAATTTCATCTGATAAAAGGTGTCTTTCGCCCTGAGGGCAGCCTCCTTCTTGATGGTTTTGGCCTTTTTGTGCGCTTCATTGATGATCTTTTTTGAATAGTTTCTTATGGAGTCAAATTGGTTTTCTACGATTCTTTTTCGCGTCCAGAAACCAATCAACAGACCTAGAACGATTCCGCCCACCGCGGCGCCGATGATCTGAATCAGTGTCATAGCGAACACCATCCTTTGCTGAATATGCACAGCACCAGTGCACACAATGCCTGGGCTCACCCAAATGGCTTACCAACGCCCAGAAGTATGCAAGGATCCTCAGGATCTGGTCTGATGCGTCACGCGGATATAGACGCTGTAGAGAGGGAGGAAGTTTTGAAGGACTAATCGTGAGGAAGCGTGGAGGTGATAGGGAAAAGATTTAAATGAAAATATATCAAAGCTTGTTGGCCTATTCTCCATTGCTTTTCATATAATGACTATAAGATCTTAAGATAATATAACAAAGCCATATTCTCTTAAACTCTACTCAGCTGTATTAGTCCTCTTCTGCTTCGACCCCTCTCTCGTCTATACGCACTGAACCAAAAGCTCATGCTTAAAGTGGCGCGTCTTCTTCCCGATTCAACCAAATCTTTCGAGATCTTTGCACGGGATGCACCACTTGCCTTTCGACGAATACAACCATCTTCCTAACGCATCGCCGTATCAATACTAAGAATCAACGCCTGCGTTCTTTCTCGGATCTTGGTCTGCAGCTCCTCTTGCTCTTTGAGCGCCTGGAAATAGTCGCCGGCAATGTTCAAGGCTGCCAGAATGACCGTTTTCTTTTCCGACAGGTCTTGCGTATTCTGCTCAACCTCTCTCAGTTTATCGTTCACGTACTCAGCGATCTTGTGAATCTGATCCGCCTCTTCATCACTCTGGATGAGGTACTCATGGTTCCGCATCCTAACCCTAATCGGTTCCATTGAATCCTTGACTCCTCTGGCTGCTCCGGCAAATGCGGAGCAACTCGAAAAGGCATGACACCGTTGTGTCAAAGCTCTAACTGCTCGATCTTTTCGAGCAGGGAAAATATCCTCTGTTTTGCTTTATCGCGACCCGCTTTCAAGTTTTCCAGTTCGCCGGTCAGATCCGCTATCCTCTCCTCCTGAATCTGTAATTTCTCAAGCAGGGATTCCTTCTCTCTCTTGAATGAACTGACGGACTTTATGAGCGCATCCACCTTCTCCTCAAGGACCTGAAACTGGTCCATCTCGTCCGATTTCTGCATAGCACTCCTTCATCACCCTGTTGGGGGTCAAACCGGCTCAAATCCGGATTCATTGTCCACTGAAATTGAAGGTAGTCTAGCCTCTGGGGCGTAAAAGGTCAATAAAAAAGACAAGCCGGTTGCTTGCCTCTTTTACTTGAAACTCCAAATAGTTAAGAAAAGATTACCCTCCCTTTTCTGCCACCTTGAGCCTGACCAAGGCCCTTTGAAGAGCAGCCTCGGCACGCTTGAAATCGATATCGCCTTTCTCTCTGTCTTTCGCCAATCTCTCTTTTGCCCTATCCAAAGCGCTCTTCGCCCTGTCCACATCGATATCCTCTGCTTTTTCTGCAGCGTCAACCAGGATGGACACCCTGTTGTTGGATACTTCAGCGAAACCGCTGGTTACGACCAGAAACTCTCTCTCCGTGCCCACCGTGTAGCGCAGCTCTCCCGGCACGATACCGGACAAAAAAAGCACATGCTCCGGCAACACGCCGAATTCACCCTCAGTTCCGGGCGCAACCACCATGTCCACTTCCGCCTTGACCACCACCTTGGCAGGCGTAACGACTTCAAGCTGCAATTTTTCCATGGATTTATCACCCCATCCTAGGCCGATGCCATTCTCTCAGCCTTGGCCATCGCGTCCTCTATGGTGCCCACCATGTAGAAAGCCGCCTCGGGCAGTTCATCGTGCTTGCCTTCAATGATCTCCTTGAAACCTTTGATCGTCTCTGCCACCGGCACGTACACACCCTTTGTCCCTGTAAAGGTCTCGGCCACGTGGAAGGGCTGGGACAGGAATCTTTGGATTCTACGGGCCCTGGCCACAGTCAGTTTGTCCTCGTCCGAGAGTTCATCCATGCCCAGGATGGCAATGATATCCTGGAGGTCCTTATATTTCTGAAGAATCTGCTGCGTCTGCCTGGCCACCTGATAATGGTCCTCTCCAAGCACGTTGGGATCAAGAATCCTGGAAGTCGAATCGAGGGGGTCCACCGCCGGATAGATTCCCAACTCGGCTATGGGCCTTGCGAGAACCACGGTGCCGTCCAAGTGGGCAAAGGTCGTTGCCGGTGCCGGGTCCGTGAGGTCGTCTGCAGGCACGTAGACGCACTGCACTGAGGTAATCGAGCCCTTTGTCGTGGACGTAATCCTTTCCTGAAGCTCACCCAGGTCCGTGCCCAAAGTGGGCTGATACCCCACCGCCGAGGGGATGCGCCCCAGCAGGGCGGAGACTTCCGAGCCCGCCTGGGTAAAACGGAATATATTATCGATAAAGAGAAGCACGTCCTGGCCCCGTTCATCTCGATAGTATTCTGCTGCGGTCAGGGCGGACAGGGCCACCCTTGCTCGAGCCCCTGGGGGTTCGGTCATTTGCCCGTAAATCAGGGCCGCCTTGTTGATAACGCCCGACTCCTTCATCTCCAGATACAGGTCGTTGCCTTCTCTGGTTCTCTCTCCAACGCCTGCAAAAACGCTAATGCCGCCGTGCTCCATGGCGATGTTGTGGATCATCTCCATCATGACGACGGTTTTGCCCACACCGGCGCCTCCAAACATACCCATCTTGCCGCCGCGGGGGAACGGCACCAGGAGATCGATGACCTTCACCCCCGTCTCCAGAACCTTCACGCTGGTATCCTGTTCAACGAATTCGGGGGCATGGCGATGGATGGGCAAATACTCTGTAGCCTCTACCGGGCCCAATCCGTCCACCGGTCTGCCCACCACGTTGAGAACGCGACCGAGGGTCGGGTCCCCGGCAGGCATCATGATCTGATTGCCCGTGTTCTTTACCTTCATGCCGCGAACGAGACCATCCGTGGTGTCCATGGCGATCGTTCGAACCACATTGTCCCCCAAATGCTGCGCAACCTCCACAACAAGATTATCCTCTCTATCATCAATCGTGGGGTTTGTAATGAAGAGCGCCGTAAAAATGGCCGGCAGCTCACCCTCCGGAAATTCCGCGTCAACAACGGGACCCATGACCTGGATTACTTTCCCATCATTCATGATTCGATCAAGTCCTCCTGTATTTATGAAATCACTGCGCGATTTCATGTAACGTCCCGCTTCGCGGGACTCTCAAAACAGCGCAGCCAGAATACCCCGTGCTGTGCAGGGGGATGAATGGCTTAATTTGGGTTTCCTTTCTGATGCCCCGCCTTGTAAGCAGCTCGGTTGACTCAAAATTTCCTTCTGTACTACCTGTGCTACCAATGCTCGATTTCTTGAAATTTTGTTACCCATTTTTGTCTGGAAGCCCCCTCTCCCTTACCCTCTCCCCCGTTTTCGGGGGAAGAGGGATGGGGTGAGGGGGTCCCGACGATCCTGCTTGCGGCCAGGCTGCACTGCGTTCCCAGAAACCCTCTAACGGAGTGCTTCTGCGCCGCCGACAATGTCCATCAATTCTGCCGTGATGGCCGCCTGTCTCGCCTTGTTATAGACCAAGGTCAAGTTTTCCAACATCTCGGTACAGTTCTTTGTTGCGTTGTCCATCGCAGCCATGCGGGCGGCATGTTCGCTGGTCTCCTGCTGCAAAAAGGCGTTGTAGATCTGGACACCGATGTGCTTGGGGAGCAGTTCAATGAGCAGCGCTTCTGCACTCGGCTCACAAAGGTAGTCCACCATTCCCTCATCCTCCTCCTCGGCTCGGGGAGGCTCAATGGGAATGAGCTTGACCAAGGTCGGCTCCTGTTTGGCCATGCCGAGGAAGCGGGAGTAGATCATATAGACTTCATCCACCTCATCTTTCAGGAACCGATCCATAAAACCCTGGGTCATTTGATTGACAAAAGCGATGTCAATGGTGTCATAGATGTTTGCGTAGCTGGTGGTGATATTGTAGTTCCGCCTCCTGAAAAAGTCCCTGCCCTTCTTTCCAACCAGGGTCAGACTGTAATCAACGCCTTTGGATTGCTGATCTCTGATCCATTTCTCGGCCGTGGCAATAGAGTTCACGTTGAAACTTCCGCACAAACCACGATCCGCCGTGAAATGGAGCAGCTCCACTTTTGAGACCACTTCCCTCCTCATGAGAAGGGGATGTATTTCGGGATCGATCCGGCTGGCCAGATTCTCCAGGACCTCCGCGAACTTATCGGCATAGGGCTCGAAATTTTCCATCCTCCCCTGGGTGTTCCGCAATCTAGCTGCTGCCACCATGTTCATCGCCCGCGTAATTTGCCGGGTCTTCTTAACAGCCCCTATTTTCCTCTGGATATCCCTTAGCGTTGCCATCTATTCGTTCACCCTTAATTCGGTCACAAGGCGGTGGGTTGGAAAAGAGTCTTGAACTCGTCCAAGGCCCCTTTCAACTTCTCTTCAAGCGCATCGTCGATATCCCGCTTTTCCTTGATCTCATTCAAGAGTTCTGTGTGTTTGCTTCCCATGTACTCCAGCATCTGTTTCTCGTACTCACCGACTGCGTCTACGGGCCATTGGTCGAGATAGCCGTAAGCGCCTGCAAAAAGGATCATCACCTGACTCTCCGCCGCCATCGGCTGGTACTGAGGCTGTTTTAGGATCTCAACCAGCCTGCGGCCCCTTTCAAGCTGGCGCTGCGTCGCCTTGTCCAAGTCACTACCGAACTGGGCAAAAGCTTCCAACTCGCGGTACTGAGCCATGTCAAGGCGCAAGCTTCCAGCCACCTTTCTCATGGCCTTGGTCTGCGCTGAGCCGCCCACACGAGACACAGAGAGACCCACATTGATGGCCGGCCGAACGCCGGAGAAGAAGAGACCAGGCTCCAAATACACCTGACCATCGGTAATGGAGATCACGTTCGTGGGAATGTATGCGGACACGTCGCCTGCTTGGGTCTCTATGATGGGGAGGGCTGTCAGGGAACCGCCTCCCAGTTCGTCATTCAACTTGGCCGCCCGCTCCAAGAGCCTCGAATGGTTGTAGAAGATGTCGCCCGGGAAGGCCTCCCGTCCCGGGGGTCGTCTCAGCAGCAGAGATACCTGACGGTAGGCAGCGGCCTGCTTCGACAAGTCATCATAGATGATGAGGGCGTGTTGCCCTTTGTCCCGATAGTATTCTCCGATTGCACAGCCGGCGTAGGGAGCGATATATTGCTGGGTCGCGGGATCGCTCGCGCAGGCGGCCACCACGGTTGTATTGTCCATAGCCCCGTGGCGCCTCAGGATATCCACCACCTGCGCCACAGTGGATTTCTTCTGACCAACCGCCACGTAGATGCAAAAAACGTCCGTATCCTTTTGATTGATAATCGCATCAACGCACACAGCCGTTTTTCCGATCTGCCTGTCCCCAATGATCAGCTCGCGCTGGCCCCTGCCGATGGGTGTCATGGCGTCGATCGCTTTGATCCCTGTGTACATCGGTTCTTTCACGGGCTGCCGGGCCACGACGCCGGGGGCCACCACTTCGATTCGATGGGTTTCTCGGGTATCGATAGGTCCCTTGCCATCCAAGGGATTGCCTACCGCGTCGATAACCCGACCCTGAACCGCCTCTCCCACTGGTATTTCAGCAATTCGGCCGGTTCGCTTGACGGTGTCCCCTTCCTTGATCTGGGTATCATCCCCCATGATGGCAACACCCACGTTGTCTTCTTCCAGATTAAGGCAAAGGCCAAAGATGCCGCCCGGAAATTCAAGCATCTCCATGGCCATGGCGTTTTCCACGCCGTAAACGCGAGCAACACCGTCCCCCACAGATAGGACTGTCCCGGTCTCGCTCATTTCAACCTTTCTTTCGTAGTCTTTAATCTGGCCCCGGATGACCTGACTGATCTCTTCCGCTCTAATCTCCATTATCTGTATTCACCCCTTTTCAGTGATTCTTTGAGCCCTTCCAGTTGGGCTCGGATACTCCCGTCCAAAACCAAATCACCCACTTTGACGATGATGCCCCCGATGAGGCCCTCATCCTCTTTGACTTGCATCTTGACCTTTTTCGAGGTCAAGTCTTCGAGAACCTTTTCAAGCCTGTTCTGGGCTTCCTCTCTCAGAGGCCTCGGCGTGATCACCTCTGCACGGGCAATATTTGAAACCTCGTCGGTGAGCCGCTCGTAGTAGTCGTTGATCGCCTCGATGGCCCCGATCCGATCCTTGTCCATCAGCAAATTCAGGAAACTCCTCATAATATCCGAGTAATGGCTCTTTTCGAGTATCGCGCCGAGGATCTTCTTTCGATTTTCCAGGGGAAAGATCCGATTGGAAATCGCCTTGAGCAATTCCGGATTACCCAAACAAAACTCCGTGAAATCAGAGAGTTCCTGGCCATATTGTTCAAAACGGCCATCCTCCTGTCCGATGCTCAGCAGGGCCTTTGCGTACCGTTTGGAAACCTTCGAACCAATCAATGTCTCTTCCCCACCCTTTCTATGAACTCATCGACCAAGTTTTCCTGATCCCTCTCGGTGATTTCATTGGAAATGATCTCTTGGGCCTTTTCGGCAGCTAGGCTGAACACCTCTGTCTTCAGTCGGTCCTTGGCGGCTTGCATCTCCTGCTGAATGGACCGTTCCCCCTGTTGGATGATCTGTTCAACCCTCTTTCTTGCTTCGGCAAGGATCTTTTCTTTTTCGGCAAGTCCCTCTTTCCGAAACTGCTCAATAATGTTTTGTCGTTCCTCACCGAACGCTTTGAGCTCTCTTTCAATCTCCTGGTACTTCTTTTCCGCCTCTTCTTTCCCCTTTTTCAAGTCCTCAAGCCTCTGCCTGATCTCCTCGCTCCGGGTGGTGAAAAATCCCTTGATGCCCACCTTTTTGAGAGCCCAAAAAAGAATAATCGCCAGGAGGGCGAAATTTATAAAGCGATAAAAGAGGTCTTTAAGGTCTCCGCTGCGGTCTGCACCCTCGTGCCCACCAACGTTCTCTCCGGCGGAGAAGACAACACCACAAAAGAGGAAGAGGGCAATACCCAGAAGGGAAAACAAGAGCAGTAGGTTATGACGCTTTCCATGCCGTCTGAGCATCAAATGTTCCTTCCCAGGATCTTTTCAGCCAACTCTTTTGAGAAAAAAGCCAGTTCCTTTTCTAAGGATTGGTGGGCACTGACCAAGGAACGGGTGATTTCATCTCGAGCCTGATCCACTTTTTCGGACGCTTGAGAAGTCGCATCCTTGATCATAGCCTTTTCCTGTTCTGAGCCTGCTCCTTTGAGCGCTTCTTTTTCTTTCAGCCCCTCTTTCCTCGCTCCAACCTCATTCTTTTCGAGTGCTTTTCCGGACTCGTTAGACTTCTCCTCAAACTCGCTGATCATCCCCTCGAAAGAGAGCATCTCCTCTCTTCTTTGGCTCAATATCTTGCGGATCGGTCTGTAAAGGATAATGTTCAGGATGAATAGAAGGAAGAGAAAATTCACGATCTGAATAATCAGCGTATAATCAATATTCAGCATGCGGCCCCCTTCCGCATTAACCCCTTCCTTATCAGGGTATGGCTTTTATAAAATGTGGAATCCTTTTGTCAAAGCTTTTTTGCTCAACCTTCCAAATTTTTCACCGGATTCTGACTCAATGCAGCCCGTGTCTGGTCTTGAGATCCACCCTCCTGGTGCATGCGGCAATGGCCCTCAAAAGTGACCCCTTCATCAATCACCACCGTAGGAGACTGCATATTTCCGAAGACCTTTCCCGGTGCATGTATCTCAATTCTCTCGGTCGCCACGATATTGCCCCGCACTTCTCCGCTGACGATGATATGGGATACATACACATCCGACTGAACCGACGCCGTCTCACCGACGATCAGGGTGCCCTCGGAGTGAATTTCTCCCTGGAAATGGCCGTCCATTCTCACAGCCCCTTTGAAGGATAGCTTCCCCTCAAAATCGGTGTTCCTACCCAGAAATGCGTTGATCTCATCTGTCTTTTTCATCCATAAACCCCTGATTTTTGAACGCACTTGCTTATCATAAGGAAATCCCTAATGCAAGCAAAAACACAGAGACGGCCCCTCCAAAGAGTGGGAAACGGGCAGGAGATGTGTCACTGGAACATAAAACGGCGCATGCTGATGTTCATCAAAAGCCCCATCGCGGCCATGGTTGTAACAACAGAGGAACCGCCATAGCTGAACATCACCAAGGGAATGCCGACCACCGGCAGCAGCCCTGTGGCCATGCTGACATTGATGACCAGTTGCCAGAAAATGATGGCCACGATTCCCAATGCAATGAGAGCCCCAAATTTGTCTTTAGAGGTTTTCGCGATGTTGACGCCCCAGAGCATGAGAAAAAGGTAGAGAAGAAGCAGGAATACGGAACCAGCAAAACCCCACTCTTCCGCCAGCACTGAAAAGGCGAAATCCGTATGCTGCTCCGGCAAAAAATGCAGTCTTGTCTGCGTGCCTTTCAAAAAACCTTTCCCCCAGAACATGCCGGAGCCAATCGCTATTTTGGATTGGTTGATGTGATAACCCGCGCCCAGGGGATCCATCTCGGGGCTGAGGAAAGTCAAAATGCGCTTCTGCTGATACGCCTCCAGGTTCGACCAAATGAAGGGCACTGCTGCAATGGCGGTGAGCAACAAAATCAGGAGGGACTGCCACTTAACCTTCACGAAGAGAATGATAGAGAAACAGACCACCGCAATGGTCAAGGCGGTCCCGAGATCCGGTTCTTTGACAATAAGAAAACAAGGGACAGCGATAAGCATAAAGGGCCGCCATAAATCCCTCAGCCTGTATTCGTTCACCTGACCGTGCTCGTTGAAAAACCGCGCCAGGGTGATGACCAGAACAATTTTCACGAACTCCGACGGTTGAAACGAAAAGCCACCGAGGCTCAACCACCTTTGCGAACCGGATCGGACATCGCCAACGACAAATACCAGGACAAGCAACGCCACGGAGAAAAAATAGGCTGGATAGGCAAGCCTTTCCAAGACATGATAGTCAAAGGCGGTCATCATCAACAAAACGGCAAATCCCACCAAAAACCAGTAGATCTGCTTCATGAAGATCTGGGATCCGCCGTGATCCCTGATCGGATAGGTGGCACTGTATAGGTTGAGAACACTGATGGTCCCAATAAGAAGCAAAAGAAGGAGAAGGATCCAGTCGAAATTTTGAACCAGTCGCCGATCGAACATGCTTAACCCCTAAAGACGAAATCCCCCTCGATCCCCCTTCACAAAGGGGGAAGAGGACTTGTTTGTCCGTGACATGGTGTTAGGTGACGCCCCCCTTTCGGAAACTGATCTTTACCCATAACCTGGGTCGCTGGACACCGAGGGCAGACTTGCTTTGTGAATCCCTGAGCGTTGTGGAGCCTGGGGACAGGAAGGCTTTTCTGAAGTGACTGGTGGGAGGGCGCCGTCCTTTCATGACTTATCCATGGGGGGGGAAACCGCAGCCCCGAGCCGTTCGGCCACGAGCTCACGGCCGAGGGGCTTGTCGAGGGGAATGTGGAGGGGGCAGAACTCCCCCGTGGATAAGTCATCGGAAAAGACCAGCCCGGGAGCCTTGGAACGTAAGAAAAATTTTCTTGTCCCCAACAAATCATCAGAACGATCCTTTCACCCCCGGTGTCCAGCTAGATATGTGGGGCATGTTCAGTTTCGGAAAGGGGCCCCGAGGGGTCATGGCTACTGAGCAGCCCTTTGCTCCTGATAGTGAGATACTATCAGCTTTTGGCCATCCCTGACTCGGTCCGATCCCTTCCCCAGGTAGGCCTGAATCAGTTGCTTGGCAATTGGCGCCGCCGCGCTTCCCCCGTGTCCACCATGCTCAATCAAGATGGCAATGGCCAACGCCGGGTTCTCCACCGGTGCGATGGCCACGAACCAGGCATGGTCTACGAACTCAGGGGGCAGTTCATCGCCGTTTTCGTAGGCTTTTTCCTTCTCCAGCCCAATCACTTGGGCGGTCCCTGTTTTCCCTGCCACGGTGAAACCCTTGACCCTCGATTTCGAACCTGTGCCATGGGGCTCATTGACAACCCCCACGAGCGCCTGCCTGATGAGCGCCAGATTTTCCTCTTTCACCGCCATGCGGCTCGTGGACTGAGGGGTAAACCCGTAGATATGATTCCCGTTTTTGCCCACACGCAGAATGACCTTCGGCTCATAAAGGACGCCCCCATTGAAGATAGCTGAAATGAGTCCAGCCATTTGTAACGGGGTGACCAGCAGAAAGCTCTGTCCAATCGCCATGGAAATGGTCTCTCCAGTCTGCCAAGGAACACCCCATCTCTTCAGCTTCCATTCGCTGGTTGGGACGAGCCCTGCTTTCTCTGAGCCCAGCTCAAATCCCGACAACCGGCCCAGGCCGCACATTTTCGCGTAACGGGCAATTGTGTCAACACCCAGACGCTTCCCCAGTTTGTAAAAATAGACATCGCAGGACTCCACCAAACCTCGATGGAGGGCGACTTTTCCGTGCCCGTATCTCTTCCAGCACCTGTACGTGTGATTTCCCAGCGTGTACCTCCCGTTACACACCACTTCTTCTTCAGGGTCAAGTATTCCCTCCTCCAGCCCTGCCAATGCCACCACGACCTTGAACACCGAACCAGGAGGATATAACCCCGATATCGCCCTGTTCTGGAGTGGGTAGTCCTTGCTGGAGGCGATTTTGATCCACTCTGATCGTTCGATGCCCCCAATGAACAAATTGGGATCAAACACGGGGCTGCTGGCCATGGCGAGGATCTCCCCATTGTTGGGATTCAGGGCCACGATAGCGCCTTTTTTGCCCTTGAGCCCTTTCTCGGCCAATAACTGAAGATCCTTGTCAATGGTTAAAACGATATTTTGGCCGGGAACAGGCGGCTTTCTGGTGATTACCTTGAGCTTGCGCCCTGCCGCATCGACCTCGACCTGTTCACCGCCTCTCATCCCGTTCAAATGCTTGTCCCATGTCCTTTCAACGCCGTACTTGCCTATGAGGTCCCCGGGCTTGTTGTCGGAATACTTTCCGCTCTCCAATTGATCCTCGCTGATCTCGCCGAGATAACCAATCAGATGAGAGGCGAATTCTTTTAAAATATAGTGTCTCTGAGGTTTTACTTGGATCAGGACGCCAGCAAGATTGTAAAGATGGGTTTCAATGACGGCCAACTCCTCACGGCTCATGTTCTTCTTGATCAAAACCGGCTTAAAAGGGTGTTTCTCCGCATTTTGATTCAGTCTGCCTTCTATGTTTTTCGGAGCCAGGCCGATCAACCCCTCCAGGCTTTCCAGTAGTCGCTTCCGGTTTTGAATGTCTTCGGGGATGATAAACATATCGAAGGAGGGCCGGTTGTCCACGAGCAATTCACCATAGCGGTCGAATATCATCCCTCTGAAGGGAGCAATATCCTGAAGGTGGATGCGGTTGCTCTCGGACTGGATTCTATAAGTCGGGCCGGCGGCGATCTGCAGTAACCAGAGCCTCATAACCAAGGCGACAAAGGCCCCTATACAGATGAAGATCACCCATCTCACACGCTTGCTGAATATTTCTGCAGAGACCGGGTCAAATCCTGAACTTAGCAAGAAAAGGCTCCTTTTTAAACAGTGACCGCGCCCAGAGGCGTGGTATGAGGAAGGCCCCTAGATTGAGCCCCGGAAACAGTTCCCGGCAACTTGTTAATCCGAATCCCCGCCTGCCTTGCCTGGATTGACAGCTTCTTGGACGCGATCCGCCAGAAAGCAAGATGGGGCCTCTTGCCAAGGGAATCGAAAAGTGGCCTGGCGGGCAGGTCGAAATCCGAAATTCGAATTTGTCCCTCGACTTGGCTCAGGATGGTGAGCTTGTCGAACCATTTCGGATTTCGTGCTTCGGGTTTCGGATTTTGCGGTTTGTACACTTCTCGCACGCAACGGTGGAACCTTATTTACCCTCACCGGTAAAACCGGTGGATTAACGATAACTTAGCCGAAGCCCTCTTCCTTTCAAGAACCCTCTTGGAGCCCCCCCACGGATGCGCCTTCTATTCTGCGGAAAATGTAAAAGAAAAACGGCGCAACCAGGCCGGTCGCTATCGCCGACACGGCGAAGCCCAAAAACGAAGGAGAGGAGAGGGCGACCACCATCGGGAAGGCCTGCAAAAACGCTACGAAAAGAACATGTTTAAGAAAAACCGCAATGGCTATCAGAATGACCTGCCCTTTTGGAGAGAGAATGTCGAAAAAAAGGGATCCAAAATGGACGGTCAAAAAAGCGACCAGATAAAGTAAGGTAAACAGCCCGAGAACCCCCGCCGAGAAAAGATCAACCACGAAACCCTGAACAAAAACGAAAACGGCCGCGCCCGCTGTCCCCTGCCGTATCAGGATGTACGCCATGGCCACGATGACGAGATCCACATCCAAAGCCTCGGGCATGATCCGTGTCATCAAGCTCCCCTTGGTCAATACGTATAACAGGGAGACCAACCATGCCAGGATGTATGAAACTAGCCGGTTTCTTTCGGTTGACTTAATAGGGGGTCCTCCTTCAGTATAACCAGCACTTCTTCCAATTTGGTGAAGTCAACCATGGGACGGACATGAATATCCTTGAACAGTTTCCATGGAATATTGGACACTTCCAACACCTTCCCCACGGGGAGCCCCTTTGGAAAGACACGTCCCATGCCTGATGTGACCACAAGATCTCCTTGGGCGATATCGCTGGTCTTGACCACGTAATCAAGCTTACACAGCTCGGTGGATAGCCCCTTGAGGATTCCCTTCTCCCGAGAGCGCTGAACCAGAGAGTCCACGGCACTGTTTTGATCGATGATCAACAGGACCTTGGCATAATTGGGTGAGACGGAAACCAACCGACCGACCACCCCTTTGGCATCCACGACAGGCATATTCACCTTGAGTCCTGAGTTTGTTCCCTTGTCTATGATCACGGACTCAAACCACCCAGAGGGATCCCGACCAATGACTTGGGCGGCCAATACAGGCCAGTTTATCGTTTTCTTAAACTTCAGGAGTTTTTGTAAGCGTTCATTTGTGGCAACCAACTCACGGTACTGTGCATTCTCCATGCGCAGCGCATTGATCTCGCTCTGCAACCGCACGTTCTCACCCCGAAGGTGGACCAGGGCAAAGTACTTCAGCCAAATCCCTTCAATCGCATTCACTGTCTGAGTGATGAGCCTCTGAATGGGTGCGGTGATTTCAATGATGATCTGCTCAGCAGGATTCCAGGTGCGGCGCTCACCCAGATTGGAGGAGATCAAAAGGAGAGCGATAAAAATGAAGACCACCCATATCCAAAATGTTCTAATCCGTCTTAGATTCAGCAATGACTGTATGTATTCCTCGACGACAGGGGTTATTTGATGGCGACCTCTCTAAGAATGTGGAGATTGTCCAGCGCCTTTCCGGAGCCAAGCACAACCGCAGAAAGGGGGTCCTCGGTGATGGTTATGGGGAGTTTCGTCTCCTCTCTGAGAAGAATATCCAGATTCTTGAGAAGCGATCCACCGCCTGTCAGAACAATTCCGGTGTCTACGATATCTGCCGCCAACTCGGGAGGGGTCTGCTCGAGGGCAATGCGGACGGTTTCTATGATCGTTTCCACTTGTTCCGAGATGGACTTTCTTATCTCGTCAGAGTCGATGGTCAAGATTTTCGGAATACCGGTAACCAGGTCCCTTCCTTTGACCTCTATGGTCTCCACCTGGTCTGTCGGATAGGCATTCCCGACGGTGGTCTTGATGATCTCGGATGTGGACAGACCGATGAGAAGATTATATTTTCGCTTGATATGCTGCAATATGGCCTCGTCCATTTTGTCCCCGGCAACCCGCACGGACTTGCTGTACACAATGCCTGCCAGTGAAATGACGGCAACCTCGGTGGTACCCCCGCCGATGTCGACGACCATGTTGGCTTTGGGTTCTGTAATGGGCAGGCCGGCCCCGATGGCGGCAGCCATCGGTTCCTCTATAAGATAGACCTCTCTGGCGCCCGCAGATTCTGCGGATTCGCGAACCGCTCTCTTTTCCACCTGCGTGATTCCGGAAGGGACACAGATGATGATCCGGGGTCGAACAAGGCTTCTGCGGTTGTGCACCTTGCGAATGAAATGCCGGAGCATCGCCTCTGTAATTTCAAAATCCGCGATCACACCGTCTTTCATGGGGCGAATAGCCACAATGTTTCCAGGCGTTCGGCCGAGCATCATTTTCGCCTCTTTGCCCACGGCCAGAACCTTGTTGCCGCCTTTGGCGTCTTTTCTCACGGCAACCACAGATGGCTCGCTCAGAACGATCCCCCTTCCCTTCACATAGACCAACGTGTTTGCTGTGCCCAGGTCGATGGCCAAGTCATTCGAAAATAGACCCAGTATGGGATCTAAGAGCATAACGGGTGTCTCCTTTCAAAGCGATTGGGCTGTCTAATCCATTATCCTGAATTATCCCGGGTAAAGTCAACAAGATAGATTTCATCGCTTGACAAAATCAGAAAATTTTGTCTAATAGAAGATTCATTAAAATTCTTGCAAAGCATAAGGTTGATTTATTATGAAAAGAACTTTCCAGCCAAGCAATATTAAAAGGGCACGTACACACGGATTTCGGGCAAGAATGCGTTCGAAAGGGGGTATAAAGGTCTTAAAGCGAAGAAGGGCCCGGGGGCGAAAACGCCTGACCGTATAATGACTCCCTCAACCGTCCGAAACGATTGCGGTGACTGAATGCGTTCTTTCACTTTTCCAAAAAGTGGAAGGTTATTGAATCGAAAGGACTTTGTCAATGTAAATCGATTGGGAAAAAGAGATCATACGGCCCATTTCACCATCCTTTGTTTGGGCAACAGGCTGGGCATCACGAGACTGGGAATCACGGTAGGTAAACGGACAGGGAACGCCGTAAGGAGAAACAGAATCAAACGGCTCATCAGAGAATTTTACAGACTCCACAAGGCCCATTTACCTCGGGGCTATGATATTGTGATCGTCGCAAAGAAGGGTGCCGATCGTTTGGACTTCTGGAGAATCAAAGAGGAACTTGGTGAATTTTTCCTGGATAAAAACCGCCGCGTATCATCTTAGATATATACCCATAGGATTCATCGGTATATACCAAAAGTTGATTTCCCCTTTCATTTTCCCTTCCTGCCGTTTTTACCCCACATGCTCCTCCTATGCCCGCCTGGCCTTTGAAAAGTATGGAATTTTCAAGGGAGGCATTATATCATTGATCAGGATTTGCAAATGCCATCCCTTTCATCCTGGAGGATATGATCCCCTCAAATAGAGCCCCTTCACCACCCTGTGAAGGGGAAAACTCCCGATCTATCTTCCTTACTGGACCCAGGTTTTTTCTATGGAAAAACGGACAATAATTGCATTTGCGCTATCTTTCTTGATTCTGCTCGTCTGGTCTTTCCTTTTTGCGCCGAAACAAGAGCAGGCACCAAAAAGAGAAGAACCCCAAAAGAAAGAGCAATGGGCCGCCCCCAAAGAGGTGGAAAAAGCGGTCCCGCAACCCCAGCCCACGGTCCTTCAAGAGAAGCAGGAGCCGACTCCCGCTGGGCCGGTCTTCGAAGAGGAGAAAGAAATCCTCGTTGAAACGCCGCTCTACAAGGCGATCTTTAGCACGGCAGGGGCCTCCATCAAGAGTTACAAACTCAAGAACTACCGTGAAACGGCCGATCCTCACTCGCCTTTGGTTGAACTGGCTACGACGCAAGACGGGCAAAACCTTCTCGAGATCACCTTCGAGAGCCAGTTAAGCGAAAATCCGGACGGAACCCTCTATCAGGTCAGCGATCAGGCTTTGATCCTTGATCCCGGCGCCTCGCCCCGGGATCTCACCTTCCAGGCGGTCACCTCGAACGGCCTGTCCATCCAGAAAACCTATCGTATTCATCCGGACAAATATCCCATCGACGTGCTGGTCAGCCTTTCAAATCAAACAGAAAAGAACATCGAGGGACATATCCAAGCATTCATAGCGAATCTGCCGCCGGAAAAGAAAAAAAGCTATTACTCCTTTGCTGGGCTGTCCCTTCTTCTGAACGACGAACTGGAGGAGATTAAGCCCAAGGACCTGAAGAAAGAGGAAAAGCGGTTTACAGGTCAGATCGGATGGATCGCTTATGAGGAGGACTACTTTCTCACCGCCCTCGTCCCGGAGGATCAAGAAGAGGAGGCCAGGTTCCTGGGGCGTGCCTTGCCCTCAGGAATTCTGAAGGCCACCTATTTGGCTCCCCCCGTGGCCTTGCCGGCGCAAAACCAGCTGAACGCGCGATTTACACTCTACTTGGGCCCCCGGGACCTGACCTTCCTCAAGCAAGCGGACAAGAAACTGGATCTGGCCATTGACTTTGGTTGGACAGATATCATTGCCAAACCCCTGCTTTATGCGCTCCGTTTCTTCAACCAGTATGTTCATAATTACGGCGTGTCCATCATCATCCTGACCCTCCTGATCAAAATTCTGTTTTGGCCCCTCACCCACAAAAGCTACAAATCCATGAAAGAGATGCAGAAGATTCAGCCTCTCATGGCGAAACTCCGGGAGAAATACAAGAACAACAAAGAGCAGATGAACAAGGAGCTCATGAACCTTTATAAGACTTACAAAGTCAACCCTATGGGCGGCTGCCTGCCCATGGTCATCCAGATACCGGTCTTCTTCGCTTTGTTCAGGATACTGGGCAGCTCCATCGAATTGCGGCATGCCCCTTTCATGCTCTGGATCAATGATCTTTCCGCTCCTGATCGTCTGTTCAGCCTTCCCTTTAAGATACCCTTTATGTCCCCGCCCTATGGCATACCGGTGCTCACCTTGCTCATGGGACTGTCCATGCTCGTTCAGCAAAAAATGACGCCAACACCGGGGGATCCGACCCAGGCCAAGATTATGATGCTTCTGCCCATTGTTTTCACCGTGATGTTCATCAACTTCCCCTCAGGCCTGGTGCTTTATTGGCTCGTCAACAACATTCTTTCCATAGGGCAACAATACCGCATCATCAAAAAGTCAGCTTAACCCTTGGAGGACGATAATGGAAACCTATGAATTCGAAGGAAAAACCACAGAAGAAGCAATAGAAAACGCATCCCGAGAACTCGACATGCCCGTTGAAGAACTCAGTATCGACGTCATCGAACCGGGCTCGGCAGGTATCTTCGGTTTGGTCGGGGGCAAGAAGGCCAAGATTAAAGTTACGGTCAAAACCGTGCCCGACTTGGAGGATGCGGTCAGACTTGCTGACGAGACCTTGAGAGATATCCTCTCCCTTATTCCAGTGGAAGCAACCGTCACCTCGGATCAGAGCGACGGAAAGATTAATCTCCATATTGAAGGCGATCGGTCAGGCCTTCTGATCGGCAGAAAAGGAAAAACCCTCGATGCCCTCCAGTTTGTCGTCAACAAAATCGTGAACAAGGCGCTGGACAAGAAGTGTAACGTTGTTCTGGATTCCGAGAACTATCGCAAAAGAAGAAGGGACTCCCTGACCCAACTGGCCCTCAAGATGGGGGACAAGGCCAAGAGAATCAAGAAACCCGTCACCACCAATCCTATGAATCCCCATGATCGGCGCATCGTCCATATCGCGCTCAAAGAAGATGAGGATGTTGATACAAAAAGCCGCGGCGAGGGGCTCCTCAAGAAAGTGGTGATCATCCCAAGAAATAGATGATTTCATGACCCCTCATTATCCAAATGAGGACACCATCGCTGCCGTAGCAACACCTATCGGCCAGGCAGGGATCGGTATTGTCCGTATCAGCGGACCTTGCGCTCTAGAAATAGCCCAGAAGGTGTTCCAGCCCAAAAGACCTGTAAAGTCCTTCCAGAGTCATCGCTTGGTCTTGGGGCACCTGGTGGATCCCCGAAGCGGTTCGCGGGTAGATGAAATTCTCCTCTCCTTCATGAAAGCCCCCCATACCTACACCCGAGAAGATGTGGTGGAGATAAATTCCCACAGCGGGTATCTCCTTCTTTCAAGAATCCTCCAGATTGTTCTCGCAGAAGGCGCAAGGCTGGCAAAACCCGGGGAGTTCACTTTCCGCGCCTTTATGAACGGCCGAATAGACCTTACCCAGGCGGAAGCTATTGTGGATATCATCAATTCCCAGTCCGAGAGGGGATTGCAACTCGCCTCCCAGCAAATTTCGGGAAACTTCCGATGCGAGATCGAAGCCCTGAGAGAAAGGGGACTTGAGATCCTTGCCCGTGTTGAAGTGGCCATTGACTTTCCGGTTGAGGAACCCGGTATTCTGCCGAGAGAGGGGACCGTAGAACGGATAGAACAGGCACTGCTCGAACCCATTGAAAGAATCATAGCCGCCCACAGCCAGAGAAAGATCTGGATGGACGGCGTCGATACGGTCATTGCAGGACGTGTCAACGTAGGAAAATCAAGTCTCCTTAACCGTCTCCTCGATGAGGACCGGGCCATTGTGACACCCGTTCCCGGCACCACCAGAGATGTGATCGAATCCACCGTGCATATTGAAGGCTTGCCCCTTCGGCTGATGGACACAGCGGGATTGAGGAAAGTCAAGGGAAAGCTGGAGAGAATCGGGATCGACCTGGCGGAGCAGAAGCTGGCCCATGCGGACCTGGCACTGATCGTTATCGATCAGAGCCGTGCCCTGAACCAGAACGATTTCAAGCTCATCAGCAAATCACGAGGGAGGAATGCATTGGTGATCGTCAACAAAATCGATCTGCCCTCGCGTATCGATGAGAAGGGATTGAAAACGGCCCTCGACGGATTGCCTTTGGTCAGGATATCGGCCTTGACGGGGGAGGGTATTGACCGTCTTCGAAAAGCCATAGGCCATGTGGTTTTGGAAGGCCATGTCGACATGACGGTCACCCAGGTGGTCCCGAATCTCCGCCACAAAGAGGCCCTCAGCGAAGCCGCCCGGTTTTTCAGGAGCGCTGCCCAAAACACAAAGGAAGGGCTCCCTACAGAAATCATTGCCATGGATCTGAACAGTGGATTGGAGGCGCTCGGTGAGATTATCGGTGCCACCACCAGTGAAGACGTGTTCGACAAAATATTCAGCCAGTTTTGCTTAGGAAAATAGAGGATCCGGACCCTGACGACCCGGCTTTGGGCTGCCCCCAGAGGGGGCTTCAAGGGCTGGAGTAACGGATCAAAGGAATATTGGAATCATGGAATGATGGGGTCGAAGGAATAGAGTTTGGCAAAGTAGGAGTGTATTAATGCCAAATGCCAAAATCCAAATGTCCAATGAATGTCAAAATCCCAAATCCAAAAGTACGATAACTCGCTCCTTTTTGTCATTTGACATTAGGATTTCATTTGGCATTTGAGCTTTGACATTTGACATTTTCAATCTGTTTGAGCCGTTGTTTTTTTTCTTCGCCCCAGCACTCCAATACTCCAAAACAATTCAATTTATTCTGCGTCCTTCGCTATCAGCTCCTAAAATACTCCTTGACCGTCTTTATGGCGCAGTACTTCCCGCACATGGTGCACACGTCATCCTCGGAGGGAGGATGTGCTTCCCTCATGCTTCGTGCCTTCTTCGGATCGATCGCCAGTTCCAGCTGGGTGTTCCAGTCGAGATTTTTCCTGGCCACGGACATTTTCCGATCTCTTTCTATAGCGATCTTGTTGCCCCTTGCGATATCCGCGGCGTGAGCCGCGATCTTTGTAACCACAACGCCTTCTCTCACATCCTCTACACCGGGCAGACAGAGATGCTCCGCAGGGGTGACGTAGCAAAGAAAATCAGCCCCGGCCTCTCCAGCCACAGCGCCTCCAATAGCACACGCCACGTGGTCGTAGCCCGCAGCAATGTCCGTAACCAAGGGCCCGAGGACATAGAAGGGGGCATGGTGGCAAAGCTGCTTCTGCAAAATCACATTCGCCTTGATCTGATCGAGCGGGACATGGCCGGGGCCTTCGATCATGACCTGTACGCCCTGCTCCCATGCCAGCTTGGTAAGATGCCCGAGGGTCATGAGTTCGTGAATCTGTGCCCGGTCCGTTGCATCGGCCAAACAGCCTGGCCTGAGACCATCACCCAGGCTCAGGGTAACATCATATTTCTTGGCGATATTCAGGAGCCTGTCAAAATGCTCGTAAAGGGGGTTTTCCCTGTCATGGTGTAACATCCAGGTCGTGAGAAAAGCCCCGCCTCGGCTCACGATATCGGTGACTCTCCCCTGTTTCTTGAGCACCTCCAGAGCGGCTCTGGTCAGCCCGCAGTGCACGGTTATAAAGTCGACACCGTCCTCAGCGTGGCTTTCAATGACCTCGAATATCTTGTCCACAGTCAGATAAATCAAACCGCCCCGTTCGTCCACGGTTTCAACGACAGCCTGGTAAATAGGCACCGTGCCAAGAGGAACGGGGCATCTTTGGAGGATGTTTCTTCGGAGGAAGCTGATGTCTCCCCCTGTGGAAAGATCCATAAGGGTATCAGCCCCGGCCTCGATGGCCACGTCCAGTTTGGCCAGTTCTTCCTCCAAGACAGCCCTGTCAGAGGAAGTCCCTATATTGGCGTTAATCTTGATGCCCAATCCCTCCCCGATGCCGCAGGGAACCAGGCCGTCATGCTTCATATTTGCGGGGATGACGACTCTGCCTTCGGCGACCTGATCTCTGAGCCATAGCAGATCGACCTGCTCTTTATCCGCCACCACCTTCATCTCGGGGGTGCTGGTCCCGGCTCTTGCTTTTTCACGTTGCGTCATCTTTTTTGATCCCTATCGCCTCACCTCTGCTGAGGTTCTCTCGTTTTCCGGTCTCGCCCTGTTGGCAAGACCCACGCCTTTAGGCCCTGCCCGAGCAACCACGATGTGTCTTCTGAAATCAGTATACCCCATTGCACAAGGGGTGTCATAAAATTCATCACCTTCTGGCTTTTTCCCTCATCAACGGGCGAACCACGCCCGGACCGCGGCCGCAGGGATAGCCCTTTGCTATGGCATGCCTTGTAAAATGATGGGCCTCGCTTACGGCCCTCTCAAGTCCACAATCCATGGCCAAGAAAGTTGCCAGAGCGCTTGAGAATACACAGCCTGTTCCATGGGTATGATCCGTTTTGATTCTCTCACCGTAAAAGGAATGAAATTCCTCACCAGTGTAAAGGAGATCCACGCAATCGCCCTTCAAGTGCCCACCTGTGATCACCACACTCGGCCCCATCTCTTTGATCACAGTGCATGCCTTTTTCATATCTGACAGGGTTCTGACTCTCTTCCCCGTGAGAATCCCCGCCTCCTCCAAATTTGGGGTGACCACGTTCGTCAGGGGTAACAAAACCTCCCTAAGGCAGGTCACCGCAGTGGACTCCAGCAAGGCTTTGCCTGTAGATGCCCTGAAAACAGGATCCAGAACGACCCATGGCAGTCCGTATTTCTTGATGTCTCGGGCGACCCGCCTAATTGCAGCACCGGTGAAAAGCATGCCGATCTTGACTGCGTTGGGGAAGATGTCTTGTACAACCGTTTCAATCTGGTTTGAGATGAATCGTGCTGGTACGGACTTTATGGCTGCGACGCCCAAGGAGTTCTGGGCAGTGAGCGCGGTAATCGCCGTCAGAGCATGGGCCCCCAGGCTTGTGATGGTCTTAATGTCCGCCTGAATTCCCGCACCTCCGGACGAATCGGAGCCTGCAATGGTCAACACGTACTTCATCGCGAAAGGAGAAAGGCCTCGCACCCTTGCGTGGCCTTTATCAAAAATTAACCACAGGGGGGCATGGTGTCAACCAAAATATCCCCCCCTGATCCACCATCAAGGCATCATCTTCCCGCCGAGACGGGATTTCGCAGGGCTCAGGCGGCGTTGCCTTCCCTCCGGAGGCGGACAAGCGCTCGCTGCTCTCCTTCGACCTTGAGGCCTTTCGGCCCCGAGCCGTTCGGCCGAGGGGCTGACGATCACCAGAGATTCCTGAGAGAATCATAGGCCAACCTTTCATACTCTAGGATCACCTCCTGCACGTATTCCCTCTTCGTCCACCAATCCTCGGGATTGTACTTCGAATAAGGCGTGGGCAGAACAAACATCTGCATTTCCTTGTTCCCCATGACCCTTTTAAAAGTCAGCCAGGCCCGTCTTGAGTGCGGGGGCGAGGTGATTAAAATGACGGAGCGGTAATTTTTTTCCGTCATGAGAGCCTTGACCACGACCGCTTCCTCATGGGTGCTCTTGACAGGCGTGTCACTGATGACCAGCGCCGATTCCGGGACCCCCAGGTTTTCAAGAGCCATCACAAGAAGGTCCCGACTCTCCGGATAGGCCACCCCCTTTTGCTGAAAGAGGTCGTACCCATCGGGAATCTTTTCCCTGGACACGAAAATCTTTGGGGACAACCCCTGCTTGTAAGCGTCTGCCGCGGCAAGGCCTCTCTCCACATTGCGGCCTGCCAAGCATACGATGAGATCAGCCCTCTGTGGGGAGTGCTCCACCACAAGGAAATGACCGAGGCGTTTCAAAATCGGGGCGTGATAATAGGAGATGAGAACATAAAGGATCACCACCAAAAAGAAGAGCCATTTCAGGAAATTCGGCTTCCGCCATTTTGCCCCAGCCGGCTCGATGGGCTTGCTGTCGGGGCGAACGCTCCCCCCTTCCCAAGCCCCCTCTTCACGTTCTGAATATTCCGCCCCGCTTGGGCGGTTTTTCTTCCGGCCGGGACGATTCAGCGCATCCCAGAGTGAATCGCTTCGCCCCAGCCTCTCTATTACGCGACGGTTTAACCAGGTCTCAGGCATGGTTCCACAACACCCTTATAAGATTCAAATTTATCACGGATTCATTCTTTAGGAAACCGTGATCTTTGTGAAGGAGCGGATTTTCAGAATCCGCCATTCATGGGGCCGTCGGGGGGTGGTCGTCAAAACACCTCCCCTACGGGAGATTCAAGATTCCGTGAGGTGTTTTGACGACCACCCCCTGACAGCCCCTCTGGAGAGCGAAACATCTGATCTGAATGAGAACTTTTTCAAGGAATTTCTGGGACACGATGCTAGAATACTTTCTGGCTGTCGAGCAGGAGCGTCACGGGGCCGTCATTGATCAGATGAACATCCATCATCTCCTGAAATTTTCCAGTGGCCACGGAGACCCCTTTTCCCCGCAGGACGCCAATAAAACCTTCGTAGAGTGCCTCTGCCTTTTCTGGCGGCGCAGCCCGTGCAAAAGACGGTCTTCGGCCCTTGTGGCAGTCGCCCCAGAGCGTGAATTGGGAGACCACGAGTACAGACCCCTGGATTTCCGCCAAAGAAACATTCATTAAGCCTTTCTCATCAGGGAAGACCCTCAGATGGGCAATCTTGTTGGCAAGGTACTCAGCGTCCCTTTCTGAATCCTCCTGCCCGACGCCCAGAAAGACAAGAAATCCCTGATTGATCTCTCCCACTGTGGCACCTCCGACGTCCACTTTTGCCTTTTTCACCCGCTGAACAACAGCTCGCATTCTCCACCTCACGGCATAGAACGCAAGGCACAAGGCGCACGGTGATGGAACACTTCTGCCCTTGTCCCTCTCGCCGCGGGCCTCTGGCCTTGGGCCCTTCAAAAAATCCCTTGAACTTTGCTCTTTACGCAATAAAGGGTGTTGCTATAATCCACAGGCAACCAATTTTCGTGTCCCAGAAATTCCTACAATAATTCCCAAAGAGGGAATGGTCAAAATTGGATTTTCACGGGGCCGTCGGGGGGGTGGTCGTCCAGCCCGCAACCATACCTCCCCTGGCCCTGGAACGGCCCCATATTCTGAATATCTGTCGCTGGGCAGCCCCAGAAGACTCTCTATCCAACAGCCTACATCTCCTGGGCCTGCCCGGTGACCCCTATTAACATCATGGGGGCGTCCAACATGCTCCGAGGGAATTTGGGTTGCGGGTCTGTAAGACCACCCCCCGACGGCCCCCCGAGCAAGCGAGAACTTCTTCAAGTTATTTCTGGGACGGAAGAGAATGAGCAAAGGACACGAACAAAGAGTCTTCTCCATGTCCCGCGAACTGATTCTTATCAATCCCTGGATCTACGACTTTGCGGCCTATGACCTATGGTCCAAGCCGCTTGGTCTGCTCTATATTGCGAGCTACTTACGGAAATGCGGGTTTCGGATCCACCTCATTGATTGTCTCCATGGTCGTGTGGAAGGGGAAAATAATCTTCCTCCAAGACGCGCTTACGGAACCGGCAGGTTCTCAAAGGAGCGTGTAGCCAAGCCCCCGGCGCTCCAACACGTTCCGCGAGCCTATAGCCGATACGGCATTTCCATTGAACGGTTTCTCAAAGAACTGGGCAGCATCAAGAGACCGGCCGCTATCCTGGTCACGTCCATCATGACCTATTGGTATCCTGGCGTTCAGCAAGCCATAAGCCACGCAAGAGCCGTTCACCCCGGTGTGCCGATCATTCTCGGAGGCCTCTATGCGCGCCTTTGTGAGCACCATGCCCAGCAAACATCAGGTGCGGATCATGTTCTGAGCAGCAGCGGTCTCCAAGCCATGGACCAAATCACGGATGTCCTTCAGTGTTACGGCATCATGGGTGAATCAGAACCTCCTGCCCTGGACACCCTTCCCTACCCGGCCTTCGATCTCCTTCATGGAACGCCCTATGTCGCCATGTTGACCTCCATGGGCTGTCCCTACCGTTGCCGGTATTGTGCAAGCCCCTTCATCCATCCCCAGCGCCTCAGGCGAGACCCCTATCACGTTCTTGAAGAGATCCTGTACTGGCATAAGGAGTATGGCATCCGGGATTTTGCCTTCTATGATGATGCCCTTCTCTTTCATGCAGAAACCCATGCGACCGTCCTGCTGGAAGAACTCGTCAAGCGAGATCTCGATGTGCGTTTTCACACTCCCAATGCCCTTCACATCAGGGAGATAACCACAGAGATAGCCCGGCTTTTGCACCGCTCCGGCTTCCATACCATTCGCCTGGGACTGGAAACCGCGGATATGGCCATGCACAATGAATTGGACGGCAAAGTATCGGAAGGGGAATTTGAGAGGGCGGTCACGAGCCTCCTGAAAGCCGGTTTCAGCAAAAGGGACACAGGCGTTTACATCCTGGCGGGACTTCCAGGACAGTCCGTTGAGTCCGTCCTGGAAACGGTGGAGTTCGTGGCAGAGTGGGGGGCAACACCGTATCTGGCTGAGTACTCACCCATTCCCCATACGGCCCTTTGGCAAAAGGCGGTGGGCCACTCCGGCTACGACCTCTCCTCTGAGCCCCTGTTTCACAATAACACGCTCTTGCCCTGCTGGAGCCAAAGCCAAAGAGCCGCTTTTCAAAACCTAAAACACCGGGTGCTGGAAATCCGCCGGCGTTGATCCGGAAAATGGTTCAGCTTTTCAAGCCAAATGATGCGATCCCGCTTCGTTACGCCGCCATAGACCGGTTGATGAGGCTTGCAGCGTATCCTGCGCCGAATCCGTTATCGATATTCACCACGGTGACACCCGAGGCACATGAATTCAGCATGCCCAGCAGGGCCGCCATCCCCTGGAAGCTTGCCCCGTAGCCCACACTGGTAGGGACGGCAATCACAGGCTTGTCCACCAGTCCGCCAACGACACTTGGAAGGGCCCCTTCCATGCCGGCCACCACAATGATGACCGAAGCTTTGAGAAGTCGTTCCCTGTGCCCCAACAGCCTGTGAAGCCCCGAAACTCCCACATCATAGAGGGTATCCACCTCGTTACCCATAAACCGAGCCGTGACAGCAGCCTCCTCTGCCACAGGAATGTCCGAGGTGCCGGCGCTTATCACCAATATGGTTCCTCTGCCTTGCGCCTTTACAGGCTCCTTTGTAAATGTCAGAGCCCTGGCCCTATCATAGTAGGTGCTCCCCGGATATCGCGCCTTGATATCTTTTGCCTTTTCCGCAGAAAGACGGGTCACCAAGATATCCTCTCCTTTTTCGATCATCCTTTCCACGATGGCCAAAATATCGGGAACCTCTTTCCCTTCACCGAATATGACTTCCGCTTGACCTCTTCTGAGACTCCGATGGTGGTCGATACAGGCGACATCGATGAGCTCGAAAGGAAGATCCTTCAGCTTCTGCATCACCTCATCAACGCTGGTCTGCCCTGCGCGCAAATCTTCCAGAAGGGTTCTGATACTTTCCTTATCCACAGCCGGCGTCCCTCGTCTTAACCACCCTCATGAACCATGTAACGCTTTTGCCAACCCCGCAATCCGCCTGCCCGGTTTTGCGTCATTTTCACCGGTCTTCGCATCCTCTAGAGCAGGCTTTCCTCTTTGAGCAGCGACATGGATTGTTGACCGATGTTCGTCACCTTGCTCAGAGCCTTGGAGAGGTGGGCGATGGCTTCATGACCGACCCCGGACTGGATCATGGTCAAGGCTCTGTCAATAGGGGGCTCGATCATATTCCACATATCATGGGGCGCCAAGTTGCGAGCCAGGCTGATTTCATGGCCCACCATATTGAGCATAGCACCGATCGTTTTTTCAGCGCCCCTTCTTTCTTCCCCGCTCAAACCCTGGAGTAACTCAAGAGCCTGCGCGATCCAGATGAGTCCGGCCTTGATCTTTTCACTCTGTGAAAATGCCATTATGGCTTGGTCTGTCTTCATAAAAGGACCGTCTCCTCTCCACGAATGCAGAAAGCGTAAGGCTCACCGTGAAGTTCGGCTGCCGTCCTTTTTCCATTATGCTGCCGACTTTCAGCCCACGGCCAATCCCACTGATCACACCCACACGACGAGGCCCGCCTATGCCCGAGACGATTACAATTGACAGGTCTTGATCACCTCACAAATCTCCACAAACACGTCGGTGAGTCGTAGAATGCCCACAATCTTACTGTCCTTTGTAACCAGCAACGATTGATGTCGGCCAATCACCAATTGGTGGATCGCCTGATCAAGGGTGGCCTCCTCATCTACATATTCACCCTCTGTAGGGGTGTACATAATGTCCTTAATTTTGATATGGGGCGCCCTCCTGCAGATATCGTCCAGAGGTTGTTGCCAGAGGCTGTATCTCTGGATCATAGATCTGATGAGCTCAGAGCTGAATCCACTGTGTTCCACGCCCCTGAGATCGCCGATCTTCTTGTAGCCGGTTTCCAGCCCCATTATGACGTCCAGTTGGCTGAGTTTCCCCACAACGTTCTTGCTTTTATCATAAACCAGAACAGCTCTGTGTTTATAACGGTCTTGGGCGAATCGCTTCTGTGCATCTTCCAGGGCCAAAACCGCTTGATAGAGATTCGCATCCTCGCTGACAGTCGCATATTCCTCAATACGAACCATCATGTCTTTTACCTTGATGGTCTGCATGGCTTGCCTCCTCCTTCACTTTAATCGATCTAAGAAGACACCTTGCCTGTCGATAGAAACCTGACCGCAAGCTGATAATAGATGTCGGCCGCAGCACACACCTGGTTAAAGGAAACCTTCTCCTGCGGGGAATGGGCCCGCTCCAGCTGCCCACATCCCAGAATAATCGGTTTGACCCCGGCCGTCCAGAGCTGATTTGCATCGGAATGGCTCGCAAAGGCGAGCGGTTCCCAAACAACCCCCCCCTGCAGAAAGGTGGCCTTCAGAGCGTCAACCACCTCTCCTTTCTCAGGGAGGGTGTAACCCGAATGGACTGTGGAAAAATGGACCAGAACCTCAATGGAGGGATGGACGTCCTTCTCCTTGGCAATAAGCTCTTCCATCTCCACCGTGATCTCGCCCAACGGCGCGGATGGAGGCAAGTGCACATCCACCCATGCTTCGCAGCCGTCCGGCACCACAAAGCCGCCCCCTGAACTGAACAGATCGCGAATATTGTAAACAGCCTCCGAGCGCTCTTCCTCCATGTACCGTGACAGGCGCAGCAGAATGCGCAGCATCGCCTCCACCGGGTGACCCCGTTTCTTGGCCAAAGAGGCATGATACCGCCGGCCTTGCGTTTTAAGCTGCATTTCCAGGTAGCCATAGTGCTGGAGACACGGTTTCAGGTCTGTCGGTTCGCCGATAATCGCCCAGGGGAAGTGGAATTCCTTAACCAGCATTTCCGCGCCGTCCCCATCCTCTTCCTCACCAACAACCATGGCCAGTGTCAAGGGAACCCCGTAAAATCCTTTCTCCCACAGGCAAGTGAAGGCCTCCACCATGGCTGCGCATCCGCCCTTCATGTCGGCCGAGCCCAAACCCTTGACTGAATCCCCGTCCATCTCACAGCCGAACTCTTCCAGATCATAGGCGGTAACGGTATCCAGGTGGCCGATAAAAGCGAGAGACGCCTCCTTGCCAGATAAGGGGACAATCAGGTTCTGTCTTTTCTCATCCACATCCTGACGGATCACGGGCAAGCCCTGGCGTTTGAGACGGCGAAATAAAAAATCAACAACCTCTTCCTCTTTTCCGGACGGGCTGTAAATGTTCAGCAGGCGTTGAAGCAAGTTGCGAAGCCGCCTGCGATTAATGGGCGAGGCTGCGGTGTCGTTTCTCATGCTCATTTCTTTGACGGGCGTTCTTCGCCTGCATTCGGGCGTCTCTGGCCTGAAAGATTGAGACTTAGATAGATGTGCTCCTCGGGCTTTCCAAAACCCATGGTGCGGAAAAAGTGCAAGGCCGTTAAGTTGTCTGCCTCGGTGTCCACCATGAGAATTCGGACTCCCTCGTTGGCCATGCGCTCGCGAAATTGATTGAAGAGTCGTTCCCCAACACCCTTGCGGTGAAACTTGGGCTCCACCCCCAGCCAAACCAAATGTCCGTACTTCCACGCAGAGCGGTCTTTTTCAATGGTTGTTCCCAAGGCAAAACCGATGATCTTTTTGTCGTGCTCCGCCACCAGACACAGTTCGGTGTCTGCATGGTACAGCTCGATCAGCTCATACTCATCCCATGTTCGGTAGAGGTTAGGCGCTTTGCTGGCCGTGAAGAGCTGCTCCCCCAGATGAAACACGGGGGCCAGATCGTCCAGTTCCATCTGCCGGATAATGATTTTAGGTCGCCGCTTTGCTTTCGATGATTCGTCTCTATTCGCCATCAGGTGTCCACCGCTCCAAAACCACCCAATAAGTATATGGGACTGTAAGATGGGGTGTCAAGGGCATGGAGCCCGAGTGCCGGGGCCTCTCCCGATTCGACATAAAGGGGTCACCCTTGCTCGGACCGTTGAAACGGCTCATAGCCGCTGGGGAAATAGGGCCTTTCAGCCTTACCTAAGCGGTGGCCAAATAGGGACGCACGATCGGCATGATTGAGAAGGGTCAGCATAAATTCCTTACCTCGAAGCAAGCCCAGGCTGCCTGCGCCGCAATTGACCTCGTCAAAAGCACCGATTCCGTCCCGTCGCACCGAGGATCCTACAAGAACAAGAGGAACCGGTTCTCCCGAGTGGATCAGTTCAGACACACTCGGCGTTGAGTGATCGGCCGTCACCGCGACGAGGAGATCCTCTCTTTCCATAACTGCTGCGACCAACTCGTCCAAGCCACGATCCAAAGCGGCGATGGCGACCTGTTTCAGGTGAGGATCCCCGGTGTGCGCCGCCTCATCCGGCACCTTGGTGTGAACATGGATGAACTGGTGGGCATCATCCGACAAAGCGATTCGAAGACGCTCTCGCAGGTCTTTACCCGGATCCTCTCCGTCTTTGACGCGTACAAATGTGAGCCCCAACTCATGGGCCAACCCTTCAAACACGGCTCCCGATGCGATCATTCGGGCGGAGAGACCCCAACGCTTCTCAAAAGGCTCCTGCAGCGTCCGTCGTCCGGCGCGAAGTGTCGCCAGAAAATTGGCCGATGGGAGGCCCCTGGCCCGGCGAAGGCTGTTTACCCCATGATCGGAGAGAACATTGTGGCAGTGCCTCAGGTATCTATTGAGTGCAACCGCAGTGCGTGAACCTTGATCCGGCTCAGGCTCTTCAGGCAGAGGCCACACCCTCGCAATCGGCCGACCAACCACCATGGGGTCCGAATCTGAAATGAAGGGCGACGCCCCACCCTTTAGAATCAAGATGGCATCGTTCCTGTTTGTGTGGCGCAGTTCAAAGCGGATGTTTTCCGTTTCATAAGGTGTCAGGGCGGCGTAGAGCTGGGCTATTTCTCCTCTGTCCCCTTTAATGTCCTTCCGTCCCTGAACAAGAATGGGTGCATCGCCTCTCCATTCAATGCTCACCAGATGTGCCAAAGAAAGCACATCGTCCTCATCAATGGAGAGGCCGTATCCCACAGCCTCTAAGAGACCGCGTCCGGGAAAATCTTTCAGGTCATAACCGAACATCAAGTAGTGCGCTGTTTCACTGGGAAGGCACTGACCAAGGCTCGCGGCGTGATAAAGTCCGTTGCTCCCCAAAGCTGCAAGACGGTCCATGTTCGGCGTCTCTGCGGCTTGAAGAGGGGTTCGGTAATTAAGAGACCTGTAAGAACGATCACCAAGACCGTCCAGCAAAACAACAATAACCTTCATACCAAAACCTGACAATCATCTCCACGAATGATTTCAATACCCCGACAGCTTCTAGAGCAAGCAAGAACTTCTTCAAGTTATTTCTGGGACGCGGCACTAGGTCAGATCCTCCTCGACAGGGTTTGATGCTCGCCCCACCAAAACGCCCGCCTCCGTTTGTTCTTCCTCATCGGAATCCCTCAAATAGGCATCCACGATCTTCTTGGTCTGCAGGAGTTCATCTTCCTGCGGGATCTCTATGACCCACCAACCGCAGCCGATCTCCAGAAGAAGGGAAAGGCGGTCCTTGATGTCATCAAGCTCCCCCGGGGGCGTATGCCCGAGCCTGGATATCTCTGTGTGATATATGTGGGCGTTGTAAACCCTGTCTGGATGGGGCGTGACAAAGTCTCGCAGCGTGTAGTGCTGACTGACCACGGACTCACACACATAGGCATGACCGATATCAAAGGTCACGCCGGCCCCGCTTCTCCGCACCAATTTTTCGAAAAGATGCGGCCTGCTTGTCCAACCCCACGCCAGGTTTTCTAGGCAGACGCTAACCCTCCTTTCCCTACCATATTGCACGATCCGTCGGAGATTGTCTATGGTCGTCTCCCACGAAAGAGGTTCCATGGAATTGTGGCCGAGGCCGATGTGAATCGTGAGATACCTTCCAGAGACCTTGGAGACAAGACGTATGATCCGCTGAAAAAGAGACTCCGCTGCCTTTGCCTCACGGGGGTCGTCGTGACCCAGATCAATCTGGTAAAATGGACAGTGATAGCGCACCTCAAAGGGACGGAGTGCCGACTGCTCCTTGACCCACCTCGATTCCTCACTGGGCGTTTCTGGTACATTGTCTAAATACAAGGACCATTCGATTCCCAAAAAACCGTGTTCAAGCGCAAAGGCTTTAAGCTTCTTTGCGTCTCCAAAAATATTGGTCACAGCAACTTTAGGTTTCATGGTGTTCCAACCGGCGAGTGAGCCTCCCCGCCTACAAGGCGGGGCATCATATGAAATCGCGCAGTGATTTCATAAGGCATATGACTCAAAATACAATGGCAAGTGGCTCTGTCACCATCCCTTCTTGTGCCCGCCACATCAAAATGATGATTTCCTCATCCTTTCGTTGATCTTCAGCCTTTCCAAGGAAAGCCTTACCACATCTCTTACCTTTTCCCTTTTCCCCACGTATTCCTCCAAAAAGGCCTTGACCTCCTCCGCCTTCCCGAGGCCGCCCCATGGAATGATAGCCGCAAGAACCCGCTCATAATGGACAGGATGCAACTGTTCAAGTCTTTCGATTGACGACAAATACCATGCCCACATGAAGGGCATGGCATGGGCATTTTCAGCCATGATGCCTATGGGCACAAACTTGTTTCTGTCCGGGACTTCGTCCAACACATACTGTTGCGCCTTTTCGATGAGGGCCCTTTCTTTGAAGCAGCCCAGGGCCGCAAGGATGTTCATCCTCTCATGCTCACTTTCAGAGGCTTTGGCTCTCTTGACAAACCAATCAAAGGCCTCCTCTCCCCTGCGGAGAGCACCAACCTGAAAGATGCTTTTCATCATGTCCGGGTGAACCTTTTGACCTTGCAGCAAAGCAGAGAATGTCTCCTCAGCGAAATCGGACACCGGCTTCGAGCCGTATACCGCAGCGTACCAAAGACATTGCTCTCTGAGGATGGATGTGGTGTGCTTTTCCCCAGCACTCGGCTCGTACCCGATGTTTGAGATGACCCTTTCAAACAATGATGTCCCCACCGATGAAATGCGCTCTCTTCTCCGATCGTCCACGACCAGGTATGCATGGTACAGGTTGGCCCCAATGCTGACGAGGGGCAAAAAAGCATCCTCATCAGCGTAGTGGGTCAGAAAGGCCAAGTATTCGTCAAGGCTTGCCTCTCCCTTCTTGACAAAAGCATAAAGATCATTTTGTAAGCCCCATCGGCCTGCAGCCGTCAGGGACTTGTCCATCACCCTTCTGCCGAGTTCCTGCAAATTCATTCTGTCGTGATATCGGACTCGATAGAAACCGCTCTGCCCTTCATTGATTTCATAGGCCACCACATTGGATCCGATCTCGATCACCTTGCTTTTCGTATCGAGAAGCGTTGTGATTGTCCTCGATTCGCCGTTTTCAAGATAAACACGAATGCTGAGCGGAATAAGCCACTGTTGGGATGATTCATCAGGCAGATAGGTGAATCTTTCTTGGGTAACCACCAACCGATCATCCTCTCTTTTTGCATGGACCATGGGAAATCCCGGTTGCTCAATCCAGCCCTCCATCATTCTGCCGACAGGTTTTGCCGAAACCTCTTCTATGGCTTCCCACAAATGATGGCTTGATGCATTTCCATACGCATGCTTTTTGAGATAGGCATGGAGACCTTTTCGGAAGCTCTCTTTGCCGACGTATGCTTCAATTTCCCTAAGAAGACTTCCCCCTTTGTTGTATATAATTGGAGCAGTACTGACGTTGATCACAACATGTTCTCCCCCGGGAATCTCAATGGGAAAGGTCTCGCGCAAAGCATCCCTGTCAAGGGCCACTTCCGTCTGTCCGTACAAGAACTGGTCCCAAAGATCCCATTGGGGATACACGTGATCGACCACGCCATAGCCGAAATAGGTGGCAAAGCTCTCGTTAAGCCACAGGTACTTCCAATCACTCGGTGTGACCAGGTTTCCAAACCATTGGTGTGCAATTTCGTGGGCAATGACAACGCATATTCTCTCTTCACCCGCCTTGGAAGTGACATCCGGGTCGTGAAGCAGAAGGTTTTCTCTAAACGTGATCGCCCCCCAGTTTTCCATCGCACCTGCAGCGAAATCGGCAATAGCGATAAGGTCCAGCTTTGGAAGGGGGTAGCCTATACCGTAGTAGTCCTCTGAGAATTCCAGGGATTTCCGCGCAAAGGCCAACCCGAACTGGGCCTGCTTTGCCAGGCCCGGCATGGCGGCCACGCGGACCAGCACTTTTCCCGGATCTTCTATGAACTCGAACTCCCCGACCCCGAAAAAGAGAAGGTACGTGGACATTTTGGGTGTTCGCTCAAACCTGATGCTTGTCCTCCCGTCATCCAGCGGTTTCTCCTCCTTCGCTGGTCCATTTGAAATGGCCATCAGGCCTTTCTCTACAGTGATTTCCACATCAAAGGTCGCTTTCATGGCCGGATGATCAAAGCATGGAAAGGCCCTCCGGGCATCGCTTTCTTCGAATTGGGTGACGGCGGCGAATTTCTCCTTTCCTGCCGAGACGTACTTGCTCCTATAGAACCCGGCCATGCGGTTGTTTATCTCTCCCGTGTACTGGATCGCCAGCGAGATTCCTCCAGCCATGTCATCTGGAAGTACAATTCGCAATTCCTCCCTCTTGGGATCCACCATGAATGGACATGTCACCCTTCGGTGGTCTGCCACAAGGTCACACTTCCACACCGCCAAATCCAAAGCATTCAGGACGATCTCTTTCACCGTTTGGTCAGCCTCCGCAAGGATCTCCACTTCCCCGTCAAACCTAAATCGCTCTAGATCCGGCTCCAGATGAATGTTGTAGTGTACAGGGGTGACGTTGCCCATCTTGTTTTTGCAACCTTCCAAGTGTGGTATCCCAGAAATACCTTGAAAAAGTTTTCGCTTGGTCGAGGGGCCATTGGGGGCTGGTCTTACAGACCCGCAACCCAAATTCCCTCCTTCAGAATAAAATCGTTACACGATTTTATCTAACGCGACGTTATCGCTCCCATGGCGAAAGGCTAAAATTTCTATCCCTGTAGCAGGCTACAGGGTATTTCGAAATTTTTGCTTCAGCCCTTAAGGGCTTCAGCACCGCACTTTCGCCTTAGAAAGGATCTCAACTTCTAATTTGAATTCATCCCGCGCTGCAAGCAGCGGGGAATTCAAATTTGAAGAGACTTGTGGGAGACCGCACTAGTCCAAAAACTTGGGCGGCGATTCCGAACCGACTTGGATGCTCAAATCCGTGAGCACCATCATGGTCGAAGTGCCATGAGCGAGCAATGTCCCCTCATCGTCTTCAATCATCGCCTCTCCGAGGCAGAGCGTTTTTCCTACCCGGAGGCTCCTGCCCTTGCAGATCATGCGCCCTCTCGTGACCGGCGCCAGATAATTGAGCTTCAATTCCACAGTCGTCATTCCCAGGCCTTCCTCGACCTGGGTGTAAACAGCCCAAAAGGCGGTGGCATCGACGAGAGAGGAAAAAACCCCCCCGTGTACCATGCCAAAGGGCTGGAAATGTTTCTCCTGAACAGAGAGCTCCAACCGCGAGTGCCCCCAGGTCAGCTCCTTTATTTCCATAGAAAGAAGCGTAAAATAGGGGCAGAGATTCACGGTCTTTGAAACCACTTTCACATAATCCGGGTTCAGACTCCTCATGATCGACTCCCTCAAAGCACTTATCCAGGCACCTCAATCGTCTCTACCAGCACGCGTGCTGTTCCTTTTCGGTAATAGCCCAGTTTTCGAGCAGCCCCCGCACTGAGATCAATAATCCGCCCCGGCACAAAAGGTCCGCGGTCATTTACGCGAAGAATGATGGAGCGACGGTTCTCCAGATTCGTGACCTTAACGTGGGTTGGGAGGGGCAAATATTTGTGGGCGGCATTGAGCCCATTGGGATCGAAGACTTCGCCATTCGCTGTCATGCGCCCGCCCTTCTTTTGCCAAGTTTCATGTCCATACCACGAGGCGATTCCCACCTCTCGATAATCTTTTGCATCCTCGAGGGACAGGGGCACATACTTCTTTCCTTTCACCACATAAGGCGTATTTTTAACCTTCCCCTGTTTGATCGCCTCCTTTGGAGGAAGGCCGTCCATAGTTTCAATCTCCTCACGGGTGAGGGGCCAGCTCAAAGGCGCCATGGCTACACTAAAGGTAAACTCGCCCACCTTGTAAACGATTTTCCCCGTCCCCACGGAAACGTTGGCTATGCTTCTGGTGATATCGTAGGTTGCCTTGACGCTGCCTTTTCCCACCCTGTAGGCCTTAGATAAAGCGCTGCACGAAAACACCGTGAAAGCTGCACAAGCCAAAAAGAGGATAAAGGTCTCTTTCATAAGAAATGCTGGCTTCAGATCAATCCCATTCCCTTTAAATCCTATCGCTGCTGGAACCAGCGCCGGGTCTTCTCCTTTTCATCAGGAGACAACCGCTCCCATCTTCGAAGGTTTTCCCGAATCCTTTCGCGCTCCTGAGGGGAGAGTTTCTGCCATTGCTTGAACCTTTCCTGATACAGGGAACGTTCCTCAGGCGGAAGCTCTTTAAACCGTTTCATTCTCTGACGGAGCATCTCTTTCTTCTCGGGCGGCATAGACTCCCATTCATGGCGCCTGCGCTCAAAGTCCCCTTTATCTGCATTTTCATTACCGGAGCGCCCTCGGTTTTGCCTCCGCGCTATCTGGATCTCCGAATGACTTTTCTGCTCTGGGGCAATCGCCCCGCTATGGGAATCAAGCGTTGACGCGTAAAACAGAACTTCGCCACCCCCGTGGTCCCGTCCATAGACCTTGCTCAGGGCCTGAGCCGGGCAATCCAGGCTGAGTAAAAAGGTGGTCAGCAGAAAGGCCACAGCCGTCCTGAGACCGGCACAGCCGGATCCCTTTTTAAAATACCTGGGCATAACCTTTTTTTGTCTGAACCGTATGCTTCGCGGCACGATCACATGGTCTCCTTTTGATCCAGTGCTTGCACCAACTTCTGTAAGGTATCCATCTCCTCCAGAAGCTCCAGGTTACGGATTACCTCCCCATCGTTGACAGCCATCTTGTTCTCTTGTTCACGATTTATTAGCACAGTGGGCGAGCGAAAGAGGTCTCGACTGAACCAGGTGACAGCCAAAACCACCAACATGGCTGCAGCCAGAGCGGGAACAAAACGGTTTGGGGCATTGACGAACCGTCTCCACCAGGACGTCTCCGAGGTCTCCGCCCCGAGTCGCCGCTTGATCGTTCTAGAAAGGGTGCGGGCTTTTTCATTGGAAAGAACCGGCAAAGGCATCTCATCCTTGATCTGTGTCATCAGATGACGCATTCTCTCGCGCTCCTCCCGGCAGGCCGCACACGTCTTAAGGTGCTCCTCCCAGGCAGGACGGTCCTTGGCGTCTAATTCCCCGTGTACATCCAACCACAAGGTTTCCTGGTAATCAGGACAATTCTTCATCTCCGCGCCTCCCTCACGGCTGTGACCATTCCCTCAGCGCCTCCCTCATGAACTGCGTCGCCCTAAAGAGATGGCTCTTCACCGTTCCTTCCGCAGCGCCCACGACCTGAGCAATTTCACGAATCGTCATGCCGTGGATGACCTTCAACTGGAAGACCATTCGCTGTTTTTCGGGTAATGATTTCAGAGACTCTCGTATATCCTGTGAGAGTTGTTTATCCTTCAGGAGTTTTACAGAGTCCGTTCCCTCTTCCCTTTCTGGATACTCTTTGAGCTTCTCATCTCTGTCTTCTTTTCCTTTGACCCGCTGCCATGGTGAAAAAATGCGCTGCCGCCGCCTCTGCCTTCTTTTCCCGTCTAAACACACATTCACCACAATCCGATACAGCCACGTGTAGAATGAGGACTCCCCTCGAAATTGTGCCAAGTTTCGAAACGCCTTCAGGAAGGCCTCTTGTGTCAAATCCTCAGCCTCCTGGCCGTCTTCAGCGCACATATGGTAGGCGATGGCATAGACTTTTTGTTGGTAGCGGTTGACCAGTTCCTCAATAGCCCATTCCTCTCCCTCTTGAGCTTGCGCGACGAGTCGCTCATCATTCCACGCGCCAGGGTGTCTCTGCAAAGCTATGTTTCGGCCCTTCTGCAATCTCACCTCGCATGCTTCTTGCGATACGGGCAATGCACCCATTGTCCAACCCCATCGCGCCCTCAGGGGATGCTCACGATTCAAGGGCTGGTCTTTTCTTTAACGCCAGATAAAGCCCCACCCCAGAGACCAACAAGGCTCACCGAAGACCCCGCTCACCCTCACCGCGAATTTATCATATGCTGGTCCTTTCGAAAAGTGAAGGCTTTGTTGTCTGTATCTGCAAGTGCCCTGGCGTGACCTGTTGTGTTTTGCTCTGTAAATGTGGTGGCCGGCCCTGTCTTGCATTTGAGAAAGACGGCGTTTTTCCCGGCAATTCAGATCGCCGTCGGCCCACGCTCGTACCTTCTGCTGTTGAATGCGCCCTTGATCTCGGCTGAGTCGAGAATACTCCCTGTCTGTAATTTGCCCGCTCCTCACACCCTGAGCGATTCGCCTGGACTGCTTGGCCTGGCGTCGACCAACCGGCTCACCAGCCCAAGCGTCCATTGCTATGATTAAAAGCGTCCCTATCACCATGGCCAGGATCATCCATTGTCTCGTTTTCATAGCCCTACCTCCTCCGTAAGCTTTTCCTTCCTTTAGACGCTCAAACGCTGAATTGGTTTACTGATCCCGGCTCGGCTTTTGACGGGGTGAGGTCTTTCGACTTTTTTGGATATAAAATGGTTCTTCCGGTAAATGCGTAAGGCTGATTAGGCGGGGAAGCCGTTGATCGCAGAAGAAGGCTGTGAAGGGTTTTTTGAGTGACTGGCGGGAGGCCTTCGTCATTTCAGAGAGTTACGGAATGGGGGACCCCCTGGCCCGGGCCTCACCATCGGGGCCAAAAGAGCAACTTTAAAGTCTCCGCAGAGGCCGTTGTTGCTGCTATGAAATTGATTCCTTGAAGTGAGGACCGGGAACAGGGAGGGGGCAGGCTTCACCCGTCCGTAACTCCTTGAAATGACCAGCCCGCCCGAGGAGGACAAGGCTGTGAGCCTCAGAATCGAAAAAACCCTTCATGGCCTTCTGTAAGAGTCATTCATGCGAAGCCCTCTGAGCGATGCGTGCTCATTTGCCGGAAGGTCCTACAAAATCTATTAAATTTCTTAATTTATGCTATTTTTACCGATGCCTTGACGGGGGATCAGGGAAAGGAGGGCACCGCAGCATCAACCTTTCGGACTGCACAAGAACATGTGCATCCATGCACCTTTCTCCGTGCGTTCGCCATGTCCCCTTGGTGCCAAAGAGCTCCACCGGGCAGCTTCCCCTCATGGAGTGGGCCCAAATTATGAGCCCATAGAATGAAACCATCAGTAATTTCAAAATGTTGCGCTCTCAAGCTTTTTTGAGCCTGCCCTGTCCAAAACGATCTCCCTAATCTGGATATGGCACAAAAATTGAAGATTGCTTCAGTGTATAATCCCCTGTCGGCGTTATTGGCGGCAGAGCCTTTTCAGCCTGAAAAGAAAAAGGAGGACTTTCTCATGGCCTCGTTGACGGCAACTTACCAAGAGACGAAGGTGCTCAGGGAAGCGATTCCATCCGAGCGCGATTCTCACTCATACGGCCCGGATTTCGGACAGGTGGGATTCGATCGAAGGCAGTTCTCCTATACGGTCCACATTCCGGAGAGGCGATCCGGTATGGACCGAAGAACAGGCTTCGACCGAAGGTACGGCAAAGATCGTCGGGTCTACGATGATCCGCGTGGCGCCGCGGCACGAAAAGATGCCAGCCCAGGGGGCGATCCGAGGCGTCGCAGAGAGCGCCGAAGCGGCTTGGATCGCAGACGTGGCGTCGAACGAAGGGCCGGGTTTAGGGCCCTCAACTGATTCTCAACGGTTTGTCATCGGAGCTCCCGGAACCGCCGAGTCCGGGGGGTGGATCTGTTAGCCTCCAATTCAGCCACCCATATGTCACCCTTCATATTGCAAAAGGCCCACTGAGAAGGCCAGGAGGAACTGGCCGGCATAGTACATGGGCAAGCCCATGAGCCGGTTCAGGAATTCCTTTTTCAAAAAACGGTCTCTGGCCACAAAAACATCTGAAAAATAAAAGCACAGCGCTCCTGCAAAGATCATGATCCGGGCTGTGAGGTTCAAGCCACCGTTGACCAGAACAGAGCAGGCGCCCGACATCATGATGGTGATAACGACGATATAGCATAAAACAGCGGCGTGCATTGAACCCAAGTGGGGCCGCAGCCACCAGTAGACACCCCCACTGATGAGCAAGACCATGGAGGTCCCTGCCCAAGTCCACGGTTGAAGCGTCCCCACCCCCGAAAAAGCAACAATATAGAGAACATGGCCCACCAGGAAAGAGACCAGGCCCAGGAGGAACATCCTTTTTTGGGGTAAGGCCAGGAAAAGGTCTCCCCCCAAGCAAAACACCAGCCCGGTGATGACAAAATGGGTGTATCGAGGAACCGGATGAGGCTGCATCAACGCGGCCAAGACAAACAAAGTGGAAAGCACCGTTTTGGTCGGAACAAGGCCTCTCGGGTCTTCTTTTTTCTCAAAAAAGAGAACTCCCCCGAGCAGAATGGCCGCTGCTATGATAACAAAAAGGTTCAACACAACGCCTTCCCCCCTACTGCGATGAAGACGCCCTCCCTATGCCGCCTTTCACCATCCATTCCATTTTCCCTTGTAGGACCCAGTAATAGCGCTATGAACCTCTTCTTTGCAAGCGCTTTCTCACAAAGACCCCGGCGAAGCTTCGCCTTCCCGGCCCGTCCCTCTTCTTCTCCCTTCTTTCGCAAAGAGCCTGTCCTCTCGAAAACCCTGAGGCTCTCGATGGGAGCTCGTCGAAGGGGGGTCGAGAGGCTGTCCGATAACTGTAATCTTGGGATATCGGAGAATTTCGCACAACTTGCAAAGACGTTCTTGGGTCATTCCCGCGAAAGCGGGAATCCAGTGTTTTTAGGCTTTTCTGGACTCCCGCTTCCGCGGGAGTGACAGACTTCTTGGGCTTGGAGCGCTCTGCGAGCAGCAATATTGTCCGAAACACGAGGTTGTCGGACAGGGGATCGGGGGAGATTTCATGGTAGGCAGCCTTTCCCCGGTTGCCAAAACAGAAGCCAATGATGCTCTGCCTATGGTATACTGATGAGTATGGGGTCGTGACACGGGCAAGCGCTAAAAAGATCTGGCGCTGTCGTTCCCATGGACCGAGCCCCTTGGCGGAATCTTTCCGGTGACGTGAACAGCATGATCTATAAGCATCTCAGATACCGCATCATGGGAGACCGCGCTCTCCTGGTTGAAGTGGGAGATGAGATTCATGCTGCCGAGAATCAAGCGGTAAGGGCCCTCTCCATCACTTTGGAAAAGCATCCCATTAAAGGCGTCACAGACGTGGTGCCCACCTACCGTTCATTGCTGATCACCTATGATCCTTTGAAGATCTCCCTTCCCGCACTCAAGGCCGAGATCTCGAAGTTTCGGAAACGCATGAAACCCGCTGATCTTCCCGAACCGAGAACATTTAAGATACCGGTTTGTTACGGCGGTCCATACGGGCCTGACCTGGAATGGGTTGCCCAACACACGGGCATGAGTCCCGAGGAGATCATCCGAGCCCACACGGGGAGCACCTACTCGGTTTACATGATAGGCTTCACACCGGGTCATCCTTACATTGCCGAACTTCCCGAAGCCCTTGTCACGCCCCGCAGAGAAAGCCCTCGGAGTCACGTCCCTCGCGGCTCTGTGGGGATCGGCACAAAGCAAACCGTCATCTACCCTTTTGAAAGTCCGGGCGGGATGCACATCCTCGGCCGCACACCTTGGGTGTTGTTCGACCCGAACCATTCGCCGCCAACACTTCTGAACATGGGTGATCGGGTGAGATTCTTTTCCATTCAACAGGAGGAAATAGCCCATTGGGAAACACAAAATCCCTGGAAGTCCTGGCAGCCGGGCCTCTGACCACCGTGCAGGATATCGGGAGGTATGGATTCGGCAAATATGGCGTTCCTTCCAGTGGCGCCCTGGACACCTTCTCTTTGAGAGTCGCAAACCTCCTCGTGGGCAATCCGGAAGGGGAAGCCGGTCTTGAGATCACACTGACGGGCTTGCGGGCCAAGGCCCTTGTTGACCTGTGCCTTGCCGTGACCGGCGGGGACCTCCAACCACATTGCAACGACGCCCCCTTAAGCATGTGGCAATCCCATGTCATCAGACGAGGGGATGTTGTTCACTTCAAAGGACCACGACAGGGTTGCCGTGCTTACCTCGCCATAGGCGGCGGCATCGACGTTGCATCGTTTATGGGCAGCAAATCCACGAATCTTGGTTCACGCTTCGGGGGCCTCCAAGGGAGACCACTGCGAAAAGGGGATGTTTTGAACGCAACCGAACCCCATGAACATCTTGCCAAGGCAGGGCTCGCCCTCCGCCCATCCGTAATTCCCCGCTATTCCGAGGAGTGGCGTCTGAGAGTCCTCTTCGGGCCGCAGCACGATGAATTCAATAAGAAAGGAAGGAGGCGTTTTCTCCATTGTCCGTTCGAGGTGAAGACCCAGTCCGATCGCACGGGAATTCGATTGTCCGGTCCGCTTATTGAAAGAAAAGAGGGCTTACCCGAGTCCATCATATCCGAGGGGGTCGTCTCAGGCACGGTTCAGGTCCCCGGTGACGCCCAGCCCATCATCATACTGGTTGAGACGGTGACCGGCGGATACAGAAAGATTGCCACAGTCATCAGCGCTGACATTCCCCTCTTGGGACAAGTTAAACCAGGGGATCAGGTGATGTTCCAAGCGGTTTCCCTTGAAAAAGCGCTTGAAGCCCTTGAGCGCACGGAACAGATCATTGGAATGCTCAAAGGATAGGACGTTTGGACCTAGAATATTAAGGAGGTAAACAATGGAGCAATTTAGCAAACAGGATGTCAGAGAAATACTCGAGAAGCTCGAATACGAACTGGACTCTATCCCGAAGCTTGAGAAAATCGAAAAAATGAAAATGAGGGGCAAAATACGGCAACAGGAGAGTTGGCTCTTGGCTTTTGCGAATCCCACACCGCAGAAAGTCCTCATGAAGTTACAGCAAAGGTTGGCGGACTTATTCCGGCTCTATCCCCATGGGTTTTCAGATGAGATCACGGAGCTATTGAAACTCAAAGTGGCGCACCTGAAGCAGAGGTGAGGTGTCACCCCTGCTTGGGAATGGCAACCGAAGGAGGAAGTTCGATCCGCAGCCCCACACCCTGCCCAGGCTGCCTCACTGGCAACCGAAACGCGCCCATGACATCACAGGGTGAACGTCCCTGCGCGCTCCGGAGAGCATCCACGCTTGCCAGCGACTGCCACGGAAATGATGGCTCCACCACGGAGCGGATGTTTCTTTCCTTTGATGGGTGTCCGTTCAGGAGGTGTTTTGATGAGAACGATTTCGGCTACAAGCCTAGAAACGCCTTCTTGACGACATCGGTTCCCAGGAGTTCTCTGCCCGTACCCTCATGGACCGTTCGGCCTGTCTGCAGGACATAGCCCCTGTCAGCCATTTCCAAGGCCTCTCTCACATTCTGCTCAACCAGCAAAATGGTCAGGCCCTCCTCTTTCAATTTGCAGACCGCTTCAAGCATCTCGTCCACCAGTTTCGGCATAAGCCCCAGAGAGGGTTCGTCCAACATGAGCAGTTTTGGACTCGACATCAAGCCTCTTCCGATAGCAAGCATCTGTTGTTCCCCGCCGCTGAGCGTTCCTCCCAATTGCTTCCGCCTGCTCTCTAAAACAGGGAACAGACCGTATACGTAGTCCAGCTGTCTTTGTATCTTCGCTTCATCATCGACAATATACCCGCCCAACTTCAGATTCTCTTCCACGGAAAGGGGACCGAAAACGCGTCTTTCCTCGGGCACATAGGTGATGCCTTTTCGCACGATCTGCATGGTGGGACTTCTGCTGATATCTTCTTTCTGGAATTCGATACGGCCTTTTGTCGGGTGAAGGTTCCCTGCTATAGACTTCAAGACCGTTGTCTTACCTGCACCATTGGACCCAACGACCGACACCAGTTCTCCCTCGTTCACGTGAAAGGTGACATCGTGAATGATCGGCACTCTGCTGTATCTAACCTCTATGTTTTCGACCCTCAACATACTTTTCACCCAAATAGGCCCTAATGACCCTCTCGTCATTGGCAATATCTTTAGGATTTCCCTCGGCGATTTTGTAACCCCCATCCAGCACTACAATGCGCTGGGAAATGGGCATAACGACTTCCATGACATGTTCCGTGACAAAAAGGGGCAAGTTTTTCGTTTTGTGGATCTTTTGGAGAACAGCCACCATCTCTTCCGTTTCTTTGGGATTAAGGCCGGCCGCTACTTCGTCAAGCATCAGAAGCTTTGGATCGGTGGCAAGGGCCATGGCGAGACCAACGCGCTTTTGACCGGCTATTGGAAGTTCGGTCATAAGCGACTCAGCATCATCCTCCAAGTCCATGAGATGCAGGATCTCCCGGGCCTCTTGCTTCGCCTCATGGGTGTCTGAAGCCCTGCAAAAGGCGCCTATCATGACATTCTCCAAGACCGTCATCGTCCCAGAAATGGTCATAATTTGGAAGGTTCTGCCGATCCCCTCCCTATTCGTCTGGTGGGGTTTGAAACCTGTAATGTCTTTGCCGTTAAATCGCACGATCCCTTTGTCTGGCTTGTGATACCCGACAATGCAATTGAAGAGCGTCGTCTTGCCGGCCCCGTTCGGGCCGATGAGCCCCACGATCTCCCCCTCACCAATAGAAAAGGATATGCGGTCATTGGCCACAACGCCGACAAAGTTTTTTGTCAAATCCGTTACTTCCAGCAGAGCCATGGCGGATTCACCTCTTTAGCGTTTTCTGCGAGCTTTTTCAATGATCCCCCAGATCCCTCTGGGCTCATAGGCTGCGATAACCATCACCATTGCTGAGTAGATCATGAAGTCCACCCCAACAATGCCGCTTCCTCCAAGCCAGGCCCCCAAATAGCGATCCAAGGGAATGAGGATCATAGCACCGATAATAGGACCCCACATAGAGCCTGCACCACCAATCATGGTCATGAGAGCGATCATCACGGAGAGCTCCAAGTGCATCACGGAAAAGGGATCGATATAATTGTAATAGACGGCATAGAAGGCCCCTCCCATTCCTGCAAAGATACCGGTAATACAATACGCTTTCACCTTGACCCAATGGATGCTGATCCCAAGGCTCTCCGCAAGATCTTCGTTCGCATTGATCGCCCGCAACTGGTATCCCAATTTCGACTTCCTGAACCAGTTCATAAAGAGAATCGCGCCCAGCACAAGCAAAAAAGCGAAATAGTGATAATAAGTGGGGGAGGCGAACTGCATATAGACAAAGTTTGGCGTTTCCCTCAGAGGTAATTCAATCCCTCGAGCCCCTCCAATGAAATCCCAGTTGATGAAAAGTTGCTGCCAAACAAGCGAGACACAAATCGTGGCGATAGCGAAATAGTGACCTTTGAGCCTGAAAAGGAAATAACCTAGGACAAAGGACTCCACAGTGGCTATGATCACGCCAAGAGGTGTGGAGAACCAGAAGGGAACATCCCACCGAACATTGAGTAAAGCGACGGTGTATGCAGCCATTCCCACGTTTTTCGCCTGACCTAAGGCGACTTGCCCGCCGTACCCTCCGATCAGATTCCACCCGAGCCCGTACAAACAGAATACAAGAAACTGGATCATCACGGCCTGTGCAAAGGAGCCTTCTGTCACCCAGGGAAACACGAAACAGAAGATGATGAAGGCGGCAAAACAAATCCTCTCCACAATAGGCAAATCCCCAAACGATAGGGCATCCTTCAATGCTCTCATTCGCATCACCACCCAAAAAGTCCTTGCGGTCTGAATACAATGACCAGGAAGTACGTCAGATAAATGAGGGCGAATTTATGCTGTGGACCCACATAGGTCCCCCCCAGATCGATGATCAACCCCATAAGCAATCCGGCGATAAAGGCCCCTTTGATGGAGCCGAAACCACCCAGCGCCACGACTGCAAAGGCAATCATCACAAAGAGCATGCCTATGGTCGGGAAGACATAGTAGAAATTCATCAACAAGGCCCCTGCAATGCCCACACTGGCCCCACCCAGGCCCCAGGCAATGCCCCTCATTTTTTCCGTGTCAATACCCATGTAGCTTGCAGCCTCCACATCCAGGGCCGTTGCCTTCAACGCCATTCCCAGGCGGGTTTTGTTCATGATCCAAAAGATGATTATGAAAGCCAGTACGCTGATAACCGCGGTCCCTAATTTGGAATAACTGATCACAATGGGTCCCCAGTTGATGCTTTTCCCAATGAGCACGCCGTGTTCGACGGTTTTGTAATCCGGGCCGAAGATCGCCATAGCCAGGTATCTCAAGAAAATCATCAATCCAAAGGTCCCCAAGAGTTGCGCAAGCATGGGACCTTTCAATAAGTACTTAACAAGCGCATAGTAAGAGCATACGCCAAGCACAAAGCAGAGACCCGCGGATACGGGTAAGGTCAAGAGAGGATCAATAGAGAGGCCTGTAGCCGTCAAAAATGCCGCATACATGCCTATCATGAGGAATTCGCCATGGGCAAAATTGACGATATTCATGACACCAAATATGATAGCGAGCCCCAAGGCAACCAGGGCAAAAAGCATGCCCATCAGCAAACCGGAAACCACTGCAGAAATGAACATCTCCATAAGGCATTCTCTCAAGTCTTAAGTTTTGAACCTACCCGGGTGTGAAACCCGGGCAGGCTCATTGGTTCGGTTTCTTGCAATTCCAGCCTATCCTATTTCCATCCCGGCCATGGATAGACGAACTTGGCTGTGGCCGCATCTGAAGGGTAAATAATCTCGGGCTCTGTGTTCTGATATTGCACGATCAACCCCCTGGACCAGGTGTTCTGGTTGGTCTCTCCGCCAACATCTTCAAACTTGATCCCCTTCCAGGGCACGATCAAATCAGCACCGGGAATCTCGATGGTTTCCGCTGCTTTTCGAATGGCCTCCGGATCCGAAGATCCTGCTTTGTTCAGCACATAGGCCCATGCCTGCATGCCGGTAAAGGCCCGAGCGGAAGTTCCCATGAAATCCACACCGCTTCTTTTCTTGAATTCCTCGTTGATAGATTTTGCAACCGGTTTTACGGCGAAAAGCTTCTTGGAGAACACGGTGCGATTGAGGATCCCCTCTGTCTCGTTCCCAAAAGTCTCGATGTATTTGGGCTGGTAAAAACCCACGTCCTGTGACCAGAACACTTTTGCTTGCGCCTTGAACTCCTTCATCGTCTTCGTCAACAGGATGGCATCAGAAATGTAAGCAGCAAACATGAGGATGTCCGGCTTTGGTGCGAGAAGATTGCGAACTTCAGCGGTCAGATCCGGTGATTCATGGGGATAAGTGACATCGGAGACGATTTCATAGCCAAATTGCTTCGCAAATTCCTTGATCACATCTCGGGTTCCAGCACCCCATTCCGTGTTCTCCGTGCAAGCCCCAATCGTTTTCAATTCCGATTTGGGCACCGCTTTGACACCGGACACTTTCCCTTGATGCAAAAGAGCGAGAAAGTCGAAGAAGTCCTTTACGAAGATCCTGTCATGGGGCGTGGCCCTGAAGAACCATTGGTACCCCCTCTTGGTCAATTCCGGTGAGGTGGACTCAGGGTTGATCATGGGGATTTTGTACTGTTCGCAAACCGTGCTGACTGTCTTGGTCACCGAACTGTGATAACACCCACAAATGCCGACCACCTTTTCGTCCAAGATCAGCTTCTTGGCCAGGTCCGCACCTCTGTCAGGCTCCCCCCTGTGGTCTGCATGGACCAGGGTGATCTTTGCACCATTCAAGTTGGGAATCCCTTCCCAATTTCCAATGGGAATGGGAAGATCGGGATACTTATTGTTAATGTAGTCTACACAAAGGTCCACCGCATCCCTGGACATCTTCCCCGCATGCGCGACCGGACCAGAGAGCGGGTAGATCACACCGATTTTAATCTCTTTCGGTTGGGCGGTGGCTACACCAAATGCCATGGCCAGAGCGGCGACGAGCACAGCCGTTGCCCATACCGTTTTGGAAATCCTTCGACACCTCTTTTTTTCTATCCTACACATTTTGATCCCCTCCTCATCTACTGGTTGATATTTGGGTTGTCCTCTACCGGATTTGATTGCGCATTTTGTGTTTTGTTGAACCGTTACATCGTGACATTCCCACCATCGCGGGATATGGCACCATTGGCCATGGACTTCCTTTCAACCAGTGCTCGGCTAGCTGAGTAGCCGTTCCTTGCTCTGAGTACCACCCCCTTTCCCTCACATGTTTGTAAGAAGGTTACTTGCCCAATTCCCTGATCACTTCAATCAATCTTCCCACCAGATGTTCGTGCAACCGCTTTCCTCTCTCCGCCGCAGCGAGAGTCGGTCTCCCAGAAACGCCGCCTGACTTCTTGGCCGTTCTTTCTAAGTCCTGGGCCGTGCTGGGCACCCAACACAGGGTGTCCTTCGATACTCTTGGATCGACATGATAGTGCTTTCTTTCGTGAGGGTCGTAGTCCTTGGCCAAGTCCATGCGGACAAGATGGGGCATGATGTGCAACATGTGAGACGTCTCCAACTCGTCTGCGTGGCCGACACGGCCAAACCCGATTTGATCCGCGATCTCTTTGGCCATGAATGCTGGGTCAAAAACAGCCACCTTTACGCCGAGTTCCCGTTGTGCTCTTTCTGCCGAGATTTGAATCCAGGGAATGTTCGCTATCCGGTGTCCGTTCACAATCACGAATCGTTCAATTCCATTGGTGGCTAAAGATTTCAGCATGTCAAACAACACTTCGATGAGGATTTCAGGTCTTATGGTCATCGTACCCGGCAGGGCCAGATGATGCGGGCTCCATCCGAACCACAAGGGTGGTGTGGCAACGGCCTTTGTGCGCTGCGCCGCATCTTGGGCCAGTCTTATCGCCACCATGCTATCCGTTCCCAGGGGGAGGTGAAAACCATGTTGCTCCACGCTTCCCACAGGTATGATGGCAACAGGCCTCTTTTTGCGACGCAAGGCCTGGACTTCTTGCCACCTCATTTCCTGGAGCCAAACCGGCGATCTTTCTTTGCCTTTCGAAGCCATGTCTCACCTCGCAAAACGCCAAACAGGACCCTTCTTGACGCGATGTTGTCAAGCCCTAGATCACGACAACCCGTTCAGTCAGTCACATAATCCTGCACCCTTCGCTTGTTTCGTATAAGAGGTCCTTTATGGTGCTATGGACCTCGTTATCGTCTGTATCTTTTCCTCCTCCATCTTCAAAATCCGGTGGGCCTCTTCAAGGGCCACCTGTCGAAAACGGATACGATCGCCGGTTTTCGCCTGCCCCACCTTACCTATGTCCGATGAGATGACCGTGGCGATCTTGGTGTACCCTCCCACAGTCTGCTCTACCAAAAGAATGATGGGCTGCCCGTCCGCTGGAACCTGAATCCCCCCGGGCACACTAGGTTCAGAGATAATGCTCTTCTCGACACCCTCCCTGTGTTTGATGGGGTCCCCTTCAAGCCGACATCCCATCCGGTCCGCTTTTGGGCTCACCCGAAAGGTCGTGGACAGAAACCTTTCAATGCCTTCATGGAAATAATCGTCCTGGGGCCCTAGGATGACGCGAATCTCCAGTTCCTTGGGATAGGCCGGAACGAGGTCTGATGGAACCCGGACTCCCGCTTTTCCCGCCCCTTTCCCCTTCATCAGCCTGTCCCCGGCTGCCAGGGGTCGACCGTCGACGCCTCCGATCATCCCGGCCACGTAGGTAGAGCGGCTACCCATAACAACGGGGACATCAATACCCCCTGCCACAGCGACATAGGCCCTGCATCCACTTTTGAGGCCTTTGAATTGAATCATGTCCCCTGGCTGGATGCTCACAGACTCCCACATTGGCAGCGGCATATTGTTGAGCAAGGGGGTAAGATCTCCTCCGGTCACAGCCATCAGCCCCCTGCCCGTTACCTTCAGGGTGGGGCCAAGAACCGTTGCCTCAAGCACGGCATGACCCTCAAAATTGCCTACCAAAGCATTTGCCACCTCATAGGCGAATGGATCTACCCGTCCACAGACGGGGACGCCATATTGTTGATAGCCGAAACGCCCCCTGTCCTGAATCGTGGTATAGGCCCCCGGCTGAAGGACTTCAAAGATTTCCATCTCTGTTTCTTGCTGCGATCTCATCGAACGCCTCTCTTGATATGCCCTTGAACTTCAGGAAATTTCCAGCCTTCAAGAGCATTGGAGGGGTGCCTTTTGGATTGTAAATCTTGATGGGAGTTTTCCCGATGAGCTGCCAACCTCCCGGACTGTCAATGGAGTAGATCCCTGTCTGGTTGTTTGCGATGCCTACAGAACCAGCGGGCACCAATTGCCGCGGATTCTCCCTCCTGGGGGTAAATAGCCTCCCAGAAAGTCCGCCCAAGAAGGGGAATCCAGGTGTAAAACCGATCATATAAATGAGATAGGTTCCGGAGGTGTGAATCTCAATAACCTGTTGTGGGGTGAGTTTGTTGTGCCGCGCCACGAATTCTAGATCTGGGCCGAATTCTCCACCATAGCTGACCGGAATCTCTGTGGTCTCAGGGGGAGGAATTTCCAGCTCATCCAGTCTCTTCTCACGATCCAGAATCTCTCTCGTCAATGTGGAAGGATCGGTCTGCATTGGATCATAAGAGATGAGAATCGAGCGATAGGTCGGTATGACTTCGCCGACGCCGTCTATGGGCGAGTTTTCGAGGGCCAAGAAAATCTGCCTCACCTTGCGGTTGATCTCTGGATCAATAGCCGCCCCGAATTCCACCAAGAGACCCCTGTCACCGGCAAGGAGAAATCGAGGTTTGTCGTACATTGTATGGCCGCCCCAAAGAATGGTCTGATCAAACAAACCTGGACAGGGGAATGACCTCCACACCGGCCTCGGTCAGGGTCTCCCGAATCTCCTTGACCAGGTTGACCGCACCGGGTGTGTCCCCGTGCACGCAAAGCGTTTCCGGTCTAAAAGGGATTTCTGTGCCATCCACAGCCACCACCTTTCCCTCTTTGGCCATCATCAGAGCTCGCCGGGCCACAACGGCCGGGTCTTTGATGACGGCCCCGGGCTGTCTTCTGGAAACCAAGGTCCCGTCCGGCGTGTAAGCCCTGTCAGGAAAGGCTTCGTAGGCCACCCTCAAGCCAATTTTTTCTCCGATTTTCGTCATTTTCTCGCCTTTGGCCCCGGCGAGGGCAACAAAAATCAGACTCTCATCAACACTGGCAATGGCTTCCACAATCGCTTCGGACATCTTCTCATCCTCTACAGCCATCAAATAGAGTGCGCCGTGGGGTTTCACATGCTCAACCTTCAGTCCCTGAGCCTTGGCAAAAGCTTGTAATGCCCCCAATTGGTAGGTGATGTAAGCCTTGACCTCAGGCAATGTGGCGTCCATGTTTCTTCTCCCAAAACCGATCAAATCAGGGAATCCGGGATGGGCGCCCACCGAAACCCCGTGCTCTTTGGCCAGCAAGACCGTCCGTTCCATGACGAGGGGATCCCCTGCGTGGTAACCACAGGCAATGTTGGCGGAAGTGATATATTGGATCACCTCTTCATCAAGGCCCAATTTGTAAGCGCCGAAACTCTCTCCCATATCACAGTTCATGTCTATCTTCATGAGCCCTTCCCCTTACTGTCTGCGTTGCCTTTTCTTCAAAATTTCCAGGTCACACCCCAATGTGTGGGACACGATCTGGATACGATGAAAACCCTCTGAAGCGAATGGCTGAATATTTGCTTTCAATGCGTGATACGGCACCCCTCAGGACTTCGATCCGCAAATATGGATACGTACTTTGCCGAATCGAAATAATACAAATGCTCACTCTCACGCTCGGGTTATGGATCTCTTAAAAACTGAAAAGCCAGGAAGTTTATGACTCTCCCCGACAAGGACTCAAGGAGTGGTTTTCACGCAGATGTTGTGGAAATCTCAAGATGCCTGGCACGCTCACCTATCTCGCAAACATGCTGCGGCTGGCATTGACTGGTTAGGGCGGCCCTTTGTTGCAACGGGCATGCCGTCGTGTTTACTGAGCATGAACCTTGAATGTGGACACGGCCTACTTGGTGTATTTCAGTGATTTCATTAATCATATTCAGGAGAAGTCTGTCAAGGAAAAACTCCCCACTGATTTTTCCAGGACAAGGTTCTCAGCTCAGGGATGGTAAGATGGGGCCAAGCGAACAAGACCCATGGCGCTTAAACCAAGTGCGATTCCAATAACTTCGCAATGTGAGAGACACAGAAATCCATTGCCCCACCTCAAAATCTGCGCGGCGCTGCTTATAGCAGGGTCAGGTCCTCATCTCTCAGGTCCGACACGAACATATGCCCCGGCGCGTGGGTAATGACCAAGGGAAGGGATGCAGAGTTGGCGGCCAGGTTTGAAGTCACCCCGCAAGCCCAGAATACAGGGATTTCTCCGGGATGGATGCTTACAGGGTCACCGAATTCGGGGTGATCCATATCTTTGATTCCTATCTCTGCGGGGTTTCCCATATGCACGGGCGCGCCGTGGGTCAGGTGAAACCGGGTTGTGATCTGCACAGCCCTCACCGCTTGCGCTGGCGTCATGGGTCTCATGGTGACCACCAGGGGCGAAGAAAAGGGGCCTGCCGGTTGGCACTGGCGGTTTGTGATGTACATGGATATGTTCTTTCCTTCCTCCAGGTTCCTGATAGGCAGACCGGCAGCGAGCATAGCGTTTTCAAAGGAAAAACTGCACCCCAAGAGAAAGCTCACCATCCCGTCATGGAAGATGTCGGTGACCTCCTCCACCTCTTCTTTCATGACGCCTTTCTCATAGACCCTGTATTTGGGAAGGTCCGTCCGGAGATCCGCCCCAGGAGCGATTCGTGGTTCAACCTGGCCCGGCTCCAGAACGTCCAGTATGGGGCAAGGCTTGGGATTCCGAACGCAGAAAAGGAGGAAGTTGAAGGCCTCTTCTTGAGGCAGCATAACCAGGTTGCCTTGGACAAAGCCGGGCGCGAGACCTGTGGTCGCCTCTGTCCACTCTTTTTCTCTTATGAGACCCCGCAGTTCCGAGGGTGTGAGATTTTTGTTCATAATTCTAACCAATCCTAAATTGTACAGGCCATGTCAAGGGGATTTTCCGAGCGATACCACCTGGGCCGTGCGGTTCTCTCGCCAAACAACCATGCTTTTTCCTTGCGCCCTTCCCTTTTTCTTCCTATGCTTTGCCAGGCGTTCGTTGGACCATAACCGCTTCTTTGAAACTAACGGCGCCGGTTGACGACATCTCCCGAAGACGTGAGCAGTGAAAATACCATGGAGAACGACCAGGGACTCGTGAAGCAGTTGGACGAGATTTTTCATCCGAGATCAGTGGCTGTCGTGGGTGTGCCCCGGGAGATGAAGAGCGGGAAGATCTTTCTCATGGGTCTGCTGGATCAAGGCTTCCCTGGCCCTATCTACCCTGTCCATCCTGAGGCCGAGGAGATCGACGGCCTGAAGGCTTATCCCAGCGTCACGGCAATTCCTGAACCCGTGGATCTCGCTATTGTGCTCGTCCCCCATCATGCGGCTTTTTCAGTGATTCAGGAATGTGCAGCCAAAGGCGTTAAAGGTGCGGTCCTTTTTACAGCCGGGTATAAAGAGACGGGAACACAGACAGGAATAGCACTCGAGAATGAACTTGTCCGTGTGGCCAGGGCCTCCGGAATGCGCCTTATCGGTCCGAACTGTATGGGGCTCTACTCTCCCAAATCCGGGCTTTCCTTTTTTCCCCAGCTTTCTACAGAACCCGGGAATGTGGGTATCATTTCACACAGCGGTTCACTCACCAACATCTTGGGGCGCATCGCCTCGAAAAAGGGCCTTCGCTTCAGCAAAGTGGCCAGTTTGGGCAATGAATGTGACTTGACGAGTACAGACTTTCTCGTGTACCTGGGTGAAGACCCCGATACCCAGCTTATCGGGGCTTATCTGGAAGACATCAAGGAAGGCCCTCGCTTCCTCAGAACGCTCAGAGAAGTTTCGCTGAAAAAAGCCGTGATCCTGTGGAAGGCGGGATTAACACCGGAGGGTTCAAAGGCTGCAGCTTCACATACAGGTGCCATGGCCACCTCCCGAGAAATCTGGGAGGCTGTGGTTTCCCAGGGAGGCGGCGTTCCAGTTGTGGGATTTGAAGACTGGATCGATGCGCTCATGGGGTTTTCCCTGCTGCCCGCTTCTCTGGGAGATCGCGTGGCCATTATCTCCGGGCCGGGAGGCTTGGCCGTTTCAGCTGCCGATGCATGCGGACAAAGCGGCCTGAAGCTTGCCTCGATCTCAGAGCAAACCTGCTCCGCCCTTTCAGAGTTCATTCCCCCAACGGGAACAAGCCTTCGCAATCCCATTGACGTGGGGTTTACAGCGGCGTTGGACATTAACATTTACAACCAGTCTGCCCGATCTGCCGCTTCAGATCCGGGGGTGGACGCGGTGATAGTCATAGGGCATGGACTGACCGAGGAAGCCAATAGCCTCTTCCTTGAATCCATGATTAAAGCGCGGCGCGAATTTAAGAAGCCCTTTATTGTTGTGGGCATCCCTGGATTCGAGTCTCACCTAGGCCAACGCTTTTGCAGAGCCGGGATCCCTTTTTTTGAAGGCGTTGAAAGGGCTGTGGCAACATACGCCCGGGTGAGGCAGTATCAGGTGCGGTGCGAGGCCAGGGGGGCTTAGAGAGGAGGTTGAAAATGAAAACGCTGTTTGTGTTCTTTATTCTCATCGCCATGGTTGTGCCCTTAGAGGCAACCGGCCAGGAGGTTTTTGAAAAAGATGTCATCAAGACATCTTCGGGCGACCTGGAGATCACCTTCCTGGGACACGGGACACTGATGTTTACCTTTGGTGGAAAGGTGATCCATGTGGATCCCGTGACCAGGTATGCCGATTACTCGAAACTGCCCAGTGCGGATTTCATCTTTATAACCCACGAACACCGTGATCATCTTGACCCGAAAGCGCTTGGCTTCATCCGCACAGAGAAGACAACGCTCGTCTTGACCGAGACGTGTGCGAGCACCATCAAAGGTGGCATGGTCATGAAAAATGGGGATGTCCGAATCATCGATGGATTGAAGCTAGAGGCGGTACCTGCTTACAATATGGTTCACATGCAAAGTGCTGGCGTGCCCTATCATCCCAAAGGGGTGGGGAACGGGTATGTGATCACCTTCGGTGACAAGAGGGTTTATGTGGCAGGTGACACGGAAAACATACCGGAGATGAAACAGCTGTCGGGGATCGACATCGCCTTTCTGCCCATGAATGTCCCTTACACAATGACCCCGGAGATGGTGGCTGATGCCGCCAAGGCCTTTAGGCCAAAAATACTTTACCCTTATCACTTCGGGGAAACGGACACCTCGCGCATCGTGGATCTGCTCAAGGATGTACCGGACATAGAGGTGCGCATTCGGAACATGAAATAGGAACTGCATTCGAGTCTTGACTTCTCAAAGGCCATTTTGATATGGCCTCCTGTTCCCTAAATTCTATCAGCACAGGGCATTTTCTCTCTTCGAAATCCCCCTTTGCTTTCCCCCTTTGTAAAGGGGGGACGGGGGGATTTCGGCTTGCTACCTTTTACGCTGGGGACATTGTTGATGTCTAAACCGCTGGACTCCGCAGCCCCGACAACAACGCAGCCCAGACTGGTCTGGCAGGTCGGCGTGGCTTCTTTGAGCCGACTCTGTCTTAATACAGCCCGGCGCTTTGCCTACCCCTTTGCCCCCGCACTGAGCCGAGGCTTGGGCGTGCCTTTGGCTGCTGTGACCCCTCTCATTGCTGTCAATCAGATCACCAGTGTCCTGGCTTTGTTCTTCGGGCCTTTAGGAGATCGCTGGGGTTATCGGATTATGCTGTTGGGAGGCATGGCCTCGCTGGCGTTGGGCATGCTGGTTGCCGGATTCATGCCGGCCTACACCACGGTTTTGGTCGCACTGTTCCTTGCAGGGTTGGGAAAAAGCCTTTTTGACCCGGCCATACAAGCCTATGTAGGTAGGAAAGTGCCGTACGAACGCCGTGGTATGGTCATCGGCATTATGGAAATCGCCTGGGCCGGGAGTTCCCTCGTGGGGATCCCCTTCGTGGGCCTCCTCATGGCCCGTTTTGGATGGCGAGCGCCTTTCTTTGTCCTGGGTGCAGCCGGTCTGTTGGGGTTGCTTGTCCTGGCGGTATTGATACCGCGCAACGCTGAGCACTTTAGCCCCCCAACCTCATCCATGAATGTACGCAAGGCGTGGCGCCATTTGGCCCATAACCGTCGCGCTTTGGGAACCCTCGGCTTTGCTTTTTTTGTGAGCGTCGCTAACGACAATTTCTTCGTGGTTTATGGGGCATGGCTGGAGGGAACCTTTGGATTGAGTGTCGTGGCGGTGGGCATCGCCACAACGGTTATTGGTGTTGCGGAGTTGGCGGGCGAAGGTTTAACCGCTGCGCTTTCCGACAGAATGGGCTTGCAGCGCGCCGTCTTCATCGGTTTGATGCTATCGATCTTGAGCTACCTCGCCCTGCCATGGTTGGGATACACGCTTCCTCTGGCGTTGACAGCGCTCTTTTTTGTGTTCTTGACCCTTGAGTTTTCCATTGTCACCACCCTTTCCATCTCCACAGAGGTGCTGCCGGAGGCCCGAGCAACCATGATGGCGGGCTACTTGTCCGCAGCCGGCATCGGTCGCGTCGTGGGTGCACTCATCGGTGGCCCCTTATGGGTGGCCGGAGGCATGATGACCACAGCGCTCGCCTCCACCGTGATCTCATGTTTCGCTTTGATCTCTTTCTGGCAGGGGTTACGAGGATGGCGACCTTGAGCGAGAGGCAGTCAAGCGATTTACGATTTACCATTGACGATTGCAGATTAACTCTAAGCTGGCGCCCATTCGTCAATCGGTATTCGAAAATCGACAATAAGTAACGCTCCAATAATCCAAAACGGGTCACTACCCTGAGTCACAAAGCCACTGTTTTTGACCCCCGCATAGCGGGAGTTTTCTATGATTAAATAAACTAATATGAACGCATTAATTCCCGTGACACTCCATTTAACCCCCTCACCCCATCCCTCTCCCCCAGCGTGGGGGAGAGGGGAAGGGTGAGGGGGAGCAGATGTCACTCCGTTAAGTGCGTCTGTATTAGTACTTAGTTGCATAAATAAGCCTGTCATTTCTTAGGAACGAAGTGACTGAGAAATCTTTGATAACACAAGAGAAGATTTCTCCCGGAGTTTACCCCGAGTTAATCGAAGGGGTCGAAATGACATAACGCGAACTTTTGCAACTAAGTACTAGCAGTGGGCGCAGCTCAGATGACCCAGATATTTCTCGGGTTCTTTCGTGAATGCCTTTAGACAACCGGCATTGCAAAAGTAATAGGTCTTTCCTTTGTAATCGATTTTTGCATCCACCTTTTGCGGATTCACTTGCATCTTACACACGGGATCAATGGTTTGGAATAATGAAGCCGCACCCAAGCCCACGCTGATAATCCTTTCTGTAAAAGGCTGGATACCTGCCCATATCCACCGATAGACGATCACCGCCACAAGAACGGCCAGCGCAAAGCAGGCCGAACCGGCAACAACAGCCCATGGTGAAGATAGGACAAAATTCTGAACCAAGGCGCTTCCAACCATGACACCGCTTATCAGGCCCAACAAGGGTATCCCCAAGACAACCGCAACGCTTTTCAGGACCCCACCGGGGACGAAACCCACAGAGACGTAATCACCCGCATTGGCTCCCGCCTTGTTGACAACCTTGATGGTCAACCCCATGCTTCCTCCCGAACAGTGACAATGTTCCGTTCGCGATGTGCAGCCATGGACGGATTCATCGGTCTGGACGACAACATGGGCTTTTCCGTCTTCGCTCACACGGGCTACCAAGCCTTCTGCGTGTCTCATGTCTCTTCTCCTGCGTGTTTAGAAAGGTTGCCTTTATTCATTCTCTATGCGTCTGAATTCAATCATCTTCTTAATAAAATGCCCTCAATTGAAACCCAGACGTGAGCGACATAGGAACTTTTCAAACCCTCTTGTTTTTAATATAAGCTTTTTTCTCCTTATTGGAAGCACCAAGTGCAGAAAGCAGGTCACCCTTAGCGCCCCCCACCTCCCTTCAAGAGCGAAAAAAAATGAGCAGCCTTCTTATCAGCGCTCCCTTCTCAGTGACCGGAATATCCTTTCGCAAAATGCTTGACGAGTCAAAATACGCTCTGCTAAGAATACGACTCACCCAAGAAAAAGATGAACACAGCCTACCTTTACGACTTAGACGATCTCCCGCCTTGCCAGTACGCGCTTCTTTACGGCCTGCAATGGGCTTTTATCATGTTTCCCGCCCTCATCATCGCAGCCACACTGAGCGTGGGGTCCCTTGGGCCCGGCGGTGCGGATATTATTCGTTTTCTCCGGTTGACCCTCTTGACTTCCGGTCTGTTCACCATTGTCCAAACTTTGTGGGGCCACCGATACCCGCTTCTGGAAGGCCCTGCCACAGCGCTCATGCTTGCCTTCATCCTTCTAGCGCCTCACGGGCTTCCAGCGATTCAAGGCGGCATGATATTCGGTGGGGTTCTTCTCGTCATCATTGTTCTTTCGAGACAACTGGAGAGACTTACCCGGCTCTTCACCCCAAATGTGGTCGGAGTTATTTTGATGCTCATAGCTCTGGGCCTGCTCCGCCCTTTGCTGAGGTTCATGACCGGAGCAACCGACACAACGCCGGGCTCAGAGGGACAAACCTTCTTGATCAGTTTGATGTTGGTTCTCTTCATTGCAACCCTTTCCCATTGGCTGAAGGGTTTCTGGAGGACCGTTTCTATCCTCATCGGTATGGTTGTGGGTTCGTTTGTGTTTCTTGTGGTGGGGCGTCTCCGCTGGGAGCAACTTGTGGCCGCTCCTTGGATTTCCTTTTCCACAAGATGGGTTGAGACCTTACCAGGCTTTTACTGGCCCGCTGCCGTAGCCTTCGCATGTGCCTATCTGGCCGTGATCGTGAACACCTTGGGCAGCCTTCAGGGCATTGCGGCCATCACGGACAAGGAGCGCCTTCCCAAAGCGACCCAGCGGGGTATCTTGATCAACGGCATAGCAGGCGTCTCTTGCGGAGTTCTGGGCGTTGTGGGAACCGTCAGCTACAGCATGGGCCCCGGCGTTATCCTGGTGAACCGAGTGGCAAGCCGATACGCGGTCACTTACTGCGGCGCCATCTTGCTTGTCGCCACCTTTCTGCCCAAGTTGGCTGCGTTGCTCGCCGTGGTCCCGGAGCCGGTCGTGGGCGCCGCCCTTTGCGTCGGGTTGGGCGGACAAGTTGGCGTTGGGATATCGACCGTGGCCTCTCAAGAGATCCAATCCCGAGACTATTTTGTTGTGGGATTACCGGTCCTTTTGGGAACCCTGGTGGGGTTTCTCCCTCAAGGCCTGGTTGATGCCCTACCGGGCTGGATTCAGCTTTTCGTGGCAAACAGTTTGATCACCGGGATTACCCTGGTCCTGCTTCTAGAGCATGTCCTGTTGCGCAAAAGGGGCTCATGCAGCCCATAGGAAACGCCCCTTCTCGTGTGAACGGATGAAGACCTTTTGCATACACAATCTCCCCCATCTCTCAGTGCGTTGGGCATTGGACACCCATGAGAGCGGGACAGGCGGGGGTGATGGGGCGAAACAGAAGGAGAAAAGGGATGGTACTTACAAGAGCGGAGATCAAAGTCTTCATGACACGGTGGTGTTCCGCCTGGGATGACCATGACCTCGATGCCATTTTGAAGATGTGTCATGAGGATATCCTTTTTGAAAACTGGACAGCCGCTTATGTCCGGGGAAAAGAAAGGCTGCGCAAGGGATGGGCCCCGTGGTTCGCCCACCATGGGAATTTTCGTTTCACCGATGAAGATACCTTCATTGATGAGATGGAACAGAAGGTTCTTTATCGTTGGCGACTCGACTGGCCTTCTTTGGAAAAGGGCTATGAGGGACAACCGGAAACGCGGCGGGGCGTAGACCTTCTCCATTTAAAGGATGGAAAGGTCATCGAAAAATTGACCTATTCAAAAACCACGGTCGAAATTGACGGAAAAAGGATTCCGCTTTCTCCGCAAGCCCCACAGTGAACGCCCCCAAACTTCACGTCCGGCGCTTCACCACTGCCGAAAACCAACCCTCATTCCCAAATGGCTTCCTGGCCGATGACCCTTTGCGTTATTCAGTCAATCCGCAGAATCAACCCACCTCATGATTGACCTATGGTCTTGATTCGGTTATACTTTCCTTTGGTGTTTTGAGGCCTGCTGGCAAAACATGCTGATGGGCTTTCCTGCAAATGGGGGCCCCTTGTAAAACCTCTCACGAAAAAAGGGGCTTATTTTTTGATCCAAGCTGTGTTTCTGAAAGACGTCTCGGAACCGATCAGACAGAGCGGGGTATGAATAAGGAAAACAACGGGATACCGACTATTTCCAGGCTCAGGTACAAGAAGGGCGAGCAGATATTCAAGCAAAACGACTTCGGCATCTCCATCTATAAAATACTCAACGGTAAAATTGAGATTTTCCGCGAATCTGAGGACACTGAAATCCCTGTCGCAGTGCTTGGTGGTGGGGATGTGATCGGTGAGATGATTTTCTTTCTTAGATCTCCCGAGGCCCGCACCGCATCTGCAAGGGCCCTTGAAACATCCGAACTCGAGGCATGGCACCCCATCTACCTCATTAGAGAATACGAAAAAGCATCCCCTGTTCTCAGATTGATCATCAACCAATCCTTAAATCGGCTACTCCGCATGGATGACCTTCTGGACCGACTGTATATCGAGAAAAAGGACAAAGAAGAAAAGCTGAAAGAGGAGACAGCCCCACAGAAATCCCGAAGACGTTTTTACAGAAAAAAAGTGAATATGCCGTGCACCTATTCACCTCTTCAAACCCCTAAAGGGTGTCATAATGCGACCTTGAGAGGATACATCAAAGACATCAGTATGACCGGCATGGGCTTGGAAATTGATCCCAGGAACGAATCCGTAACACCTCATGGCATTGGCGATTTATTCAAAATCCACACCGTGTTACCAAACGGTAAAGATCTGGATCTCACGGCTGAGATCGTCTTCATAAACAAAAGGCGAGCCAAGATACGTTTGGGGATGTCTTTTCCTGACCCCCCTGATCACACGCAGGATGCACGGAAGACTCTCGGGTTTTTCCTGCTGCCTGCTTAGGGTGCCTCTAGCAATGACAATCGATCCCATCTTGTATGAGTACGTGGCCAGTGAAGTGACCTTTCCAGATGGAGAGCTCATTATAGAGGAAGGAAGTAAGGGTGACTGGATCTATGTGATTTTGCAAGGAAAGGCGAAAGTAAGAAAAAGAACCCCCAAGGGGATGTTGACCATAGATACCCTTGGAGAGGGGGATGTCTTTGGAGAGATGTCCTTCTTAGAACCATGCAACGCAACCAGGAGTGCGTCGGTGATAGCAACGGAAGGACCCGTTAGGCTGGGAATCTTGGACAAAGAACTCTTGATCAGAGACTACGAGGCCCTCTCGCCGAAGCTCAGAACGCTGATCACCTCCATGATCACGAAACTCAGGGAAACGACTTCAAAGGTGTGTGCCGATATCGTTGCCTCCGACTAGGATAATCTTTTTGCATTCTCAGGCTTTCTCCCTAAGTCCTAAAATTTGGTGCCCTATTCACCCCGCCCCATAGCGAAGAAAGACCCCCGCTTTTGATTGGTGCCCTTCTTTCCCCGCTATCAAACGAACAAAAAAATAGGAAGCCCTCAGCTTTTGCCATCCTCATGCCCCCATGCTGGGGTGCATCCCGCCGGTGGTTTGGGTCAGCATCGAGAAAGGCGCCTGGAAATTCCCTCCTGTCCATGCCTCCCTCGGAGAGAGTGCTGCCTTTCAATACCTTATTTTCTCATAAATTAAATTATAATTATTGACAAATGTAACAATATATGTATAATTAGATATATTATTCTCCAGGTGGCTTCAATCTAATTTGAAAAAAGCTCGTGAAATCTTGGCCAGTAATCACCCCAACCCTTAAGCAAAGAGGTGGCCATGAACAGAAAAATCGAGTTTAGTATTGACAGGCGCGCAGGATTGGACAGGCGCTCGGGCACAGATCGGCGTAGGGTCTATAAGCTTGGATATTTCCTCGAAGGAGGAATCGAGAGAAGGAGTGGCAAAGAAAGAAGGTCAAAAGTGGAGAGAAGGTCCGGGTGGGTCCGAGTAACAGAATGGTCCAGCGTTTCTTTTAGAAGCCTAAGGGCTGGAAACCTTCTGGAATAGACAACCCTAAACCCAGTATTGAATGCAAGAAAGCAGGGTCATTTGGCCCTGCTTTTTTTGCTTCCTTTTAGCCTTTGCATTGACAGGAAACGACAGAGATGTATTATCATATCAAATTGGTGTAATTCGTCATCACAACGGATGCCTTAAGGCTGGCAGGAGGCGCCAATGAACACCCTCGACAAACATCCAGAGACCATCTATGTGACCCATCGGCTATTTGAACTGATAGCGGATATGTCCTATGAGGAGAGGAAAATTCTGGTTAACCTCTTGGAGGGATGGACAGCAAAAAGCGACGACAGGAGAAAGTATTACAGAAAGCCACTTAACAGGCCGCTCACCAAAGGCAACAAAAATCGAGGCTATGACTATTCTATCCGAAACATCGGCTTCGGCGGCGCATTCATTTCCACCAACCTGCCTATTCCCGTTGGGCGTAAGATTTCAATTAGCTTTTCTATGCCAGGCTATCAGAGCTCTATTCACATCATAGGCCAGGTTGTAAGAACCACTCCAGAAGGTATCGGCGTGAGCTTTAAGCCAGCGAGCAAAGGGCAGAAGGCAAAGATTGTCTCGCTCTTGGCCATGTACTAAAGTTCTTTGACAATCGCATTCGCCCCATAAAATTGGGTTACATCACAGCCCGTCATTTTCACTGTCAAAAAACCCAGCGAATAGACTGACTTTAAATCAGGAACCTCCCGATTTAATGAAGCTCCCCGCAGCAAGCTGCAGTGTATTCTGGCGAAGGCGAATAAACCTGTTGACAGCACTGCCTGATGCGTTTATATAGCAGTCTTTCCACATCCGAGGCGTCTGGACCAGACCTAGGCTCGGCCTGTTGCAGACAAATCTCATCTAAAAGGAGGAATCTATGGCAGCAAAAAAAGCAGTGAAAAAAAGGCCCAAAAGAGCAGCGGTTAAGAAAGCATCGAAGAAAAAGGAAACCCCCAGGAAGAAGCCAACAGTGGTAAAAACACCAATGACTAAATCCGCCATCATGGACGAGCTTGCCGGGAATACCGGACTAACCAAGAAGCAAGTCTCATCAGTGGTTGACGAACTGTCCATTTTGATCGAGCGCCACATCAAGAAGGGGGCCGTCGGCCAGTTCGCTTTACCAGGACTTATGAAGATTGAAGTCAAGCGTAAGCCTGCAACCAAGGCCCGAAAGGGTATCAATCCCTTCACAGGTGAGGAAACGATCTTTAAAGCCAAACCGGCTCGTAATGTCGTTAAAATCCGCGCGTTGAAGAAAATGAAAGATATGGTCGTCTAACAAACAGGGGTTCCAGGTGGGACGGCGGGTTCAGCCCGCCTTCCTGCCCAAATTCCACCTCCATACCAACTTGATCCTATCTGAGAAAATCGCTGACCACCATTTGGGCTATTTCATAGCGAAATTAACCAATCCATTTTCCGTATCTATTTTGACAAGCTTCCCTAAAATCTTATCACAACATTTTTATAATGGGGGTCAAGAAAGGCTCCGAACTCAATCCAAATGGATGACCACCTTACACTTTCTGTTTTCCACCGGCAGCGCCTGGAGAGATTCTTTCGCCAGCCCTGAAATGATATTGCCGCCATAGTCAAAGGTTGATCTCGAAAAGCTACAGCATTGCAAAGTTGATACAAAATGAGAATGAGAACAACACCCCCAAGACCGCACAGGATCTTCGAAATCATGCGGCTGCCAGCAAACTCCACTTCTGCGTTACGTTCACCTCGGCGGTGTGTTTCCGGACCGAATCAAGATTTTTTGACTCTTTTGACCTTCTTGGCCTTCAGGCCCCGAATGTCCTTTTCCACTTCAAACGCCACACGATCCCCAACCGTTAGCGTCTTGTAGCCGGGTATATCAAGAGAAGCCCTCTCGACCAAGACCTCCTCCCCGTCGTCTCGAATGATAAAACCAAAACCTTTCTGTTCGCTGTATCGATCAACAATGCCTTCTTCCAAAGTATAACCCTCCTAGAGTGTGATTCTGCATTTAAGACTTTTCTCAAAAGCAACATTTGCCTGGAAACAACCTTCAGAACGGATACGGCCAATTTCGCTCGGATACCCCGCAGCTTGCTTCGGGGAGCTTCATTTCAGCGCCAGCAGTTCGACGGTAAACGTCAGGGTCTGGCCCGCGAGCGGATGGTTGGCATCCAGAGTCACTGTGTCCTCGTCCATATCGGAAATGAACATAACAAAGCTTTCGCCACCCGGCTGTTCCACTTTCAGGGGTTGGCCGATCACAGGCGTTATTTGCTCAGGAAGATCATCTTTCTTCACGGCTGTCTTGAATTCTTGCATCCTCTCTCCAAAACCTTCCTCCGGCGCCACTTCGAAGGTTTTTGTTTCACCCACGGTCATCCCCAAGATCCCCTTTTCGATACCTGGGATGACTCTCTGGTTTCCAAGTGTGAACTCTATAGGATTGCGTTCCTTCGTCGATTCGAACACTTCCCCGCTTTCAAGCATTCCCGTGTAGTGAATACTCACCGTATCTCCGTCTTTTGCTTTCGCCATGAAAACCTCCTTTAGATTTTTTTCGATCTGATCTTTAAGACAAGACTTTTAGGGCCTTCAAACAAAACCACCTCATCTTCTGCATTCAGTGTGCCGTGAGGTCTGATTGGGTGTGCTCAGCACAGCGAGCAATGTTTGGAAAGAAAAGGGGGTAGGCTGTTGCAATCCTTGGTAGGACTCCAACCCAGGAGAGGGATCCTAAAGGCAAGACTAAGAAATAAGCAAATTCTGTTTCCAAAGAACTCTGAGGAGCTACAAGTATTTATAATGCAATTCGGCAAAGAAATCAAGGACAAGGCCCCTTCGGCCTATCGAACGGGTGACATTCCACCATCTTAACAATAACTTAGTTGCGATTTCTTTGTTTCCTCCCCGGCCCGTTCACAAGAGGTCTCGTTCAATTGAACACAGGAGTAAGACAGCGCACGACACAGCGAAGCTTTTTGCCATTGAATTGAAGGATCATTTGGGTAGTCAGAAACAGCTTTCACCGTGACCGCTCGATACATTTCAATTCGAAGTTGTTATCCGCCACTTTCCTCTACAGTATAGCTGTAGAGAGTAACCTCTTTAATCAGGCTGCCGTCACCGCTGTCCACCGAGGCTGGGGGGCCTTTAGAAAAGCAGAGCATCTGGCCGGAGGCTCTCTCTTGAGGTGAGGTACCCTCTTCCACGACGGAACCGCCTGTGTAGATCTTTTTCCCCGCAGAGGCTTTTATTGAGCCCATCCTTCTTTGTTTAGAGTTACCCCATGAAGAAAAGATTGGGCAAGGGGAGCACAAATGAAATTGGAGTATACCTATTGCCTTTCCGATTGAGATCTAATATGAACAAAAGGTGGACTCGTCAGAGACAGCCCCCCGGCCGGGCTGGCACAGGGTTTGGTTGCGCTTGCAGGACTGCATTAGGATATCCTTATTGAAGAGGGGAAAAGGTATGGAAGAAAAAATCGTCTATTTTGAGAAACCAGGTAAAGGGAATACACCGGAAGTCATTGAGCTGGTTAAAGAGAGAGCTCAAGCAAGAGGAATAAATCGGTTTGTCGTGGCATCGACCCGAGGGGCTACAGCAAAACATTTCCTGGAAGCCATTACCGAAACAGACCGCCGTTTGGTCATCGTTCCATGGCAATTCGGTTTCAAAGGCGAAGACCAGCCCTTCCCACAGGAACTGGTGGGGGAGCTTCGGGCGAAGAACCACCAGGTCCATTTCGGGACGATGTTATTTCACACTACAGAGTTTTACGGTACAAACGCTCCCCAGGCCATGGCTAACCTTCTTCGCACCTTTGGGCAGGGAACCAAGGTTTGTCTGGAGATCCTTTTGATGGCCTGTGACGGAGGATGTATCAGGATTGGAGAAAAAGTTATTGCGGTGGCAGGTACGGGCTCCGGAGCGGATACAGCTCTCGTTGCCACTGCTGCGCCCACCACCAGGCTAAGCTCGCTCCGCATCCATGAAATCATCTGCAAACCTGTCATGTGATGATATGAATCAAAGAAACTAGCGTAAAGGGGTCAGGCCAAGAATACATTAACCCTTGACTGAAAATACTGGTTTATATGAATGTTTCAATAGTCGGTCAACCCCAATATATCATAACTATTCAAATTTCTTGACAAAAGCACTGAAACCCCGTAGATTCCTCCCACAATCAGAAATATGGATCCACTCCAACGAAACCCACCCCTCCAAAAGGAGCCGTGGCTTATGACTCTCACCAAAGACCATCTCGTGAAATCTGTCCAAGAAAGCGCTGAACTCCCCAAAACCATCTCTACCGGTGCCGTGCAATCCCTATTTGACGTCATCAAGAAGACACTGGAAAACGGTGAAAGCGTCATGATCAGCCGTTTCGGAAAATTCTCTGTAAGGGAAAAGAATGAACGTCACGGCAGGAACCCCAAAACCGGGGAGCGCATGATGCTGAAATCCCGGAGAGTGGTTACTTTCAGATCTTCCGCAAAATTGAGAGACAAGGTCAACGTAGAGGGTGGTTAGGTCAAGTGAAAAAAATTGGATATAAACTCTAGAGGAGACGACAAATGATAAGTAATGAAAGAATCGAATTGATTGCACCTTGTGGGATCGACTGTGGGACGTGTGAATTATATACATGCAAAGATAACGAGCAACTCCTCGCATTTTTGATATCAAAAGGAATTCAAAAAGAAAAGCTTCCGTGCAATGGATGCAGAAATATCGGGGGTAATTGTCCAGTGATCGGCAATCCCTGCGCTACGTATACTTGCGCTGCTGAGAGAAAAGTCGATTTCTGTTTCAAATGCGATACCTTCCCTTGTGAAAAGCTGAACCCGGCAGCGGACCGTGCGGATGTTCTTCCCCATAATTTGAAAGTATTTAACTTATGCTCAATTAAGAACATTGGAGTGGAAGGGTTCATTAAGAAATCATCTGAAATAAAACGGAAATATTATAAGGGGAAAATGAGGATTGGCGAAGGTCCTCAATAGACTAGGGATAAAGAAGATCTCAAGTCGATAGTTATAAAATGCCTACAATACACCCACACGCCAAGCATCTTCTTATGCCTTAGCCCATTGGCTACATCATACCCTCCGAAATCATTCATGCAGGATGAAGTCCTCCCAGAAAACGCTTTGACCAGTTGTCCCTTAGGCAAGGTTGGGCTGTCACTGGAAAAGAATAAACGGCTATGACGCAAATGGGCGCCTGAAGGCTTACACTGCTTAGGTAATTTAAAGTACTTGAAATTTTTGGACAATTATGATTAAAATATTACGGTTAAGTTTAAAAGGCTCGTGATCAGGCCCTTGTATCCTCATTCGGCTGTTTCCGCTCATAGGATAGAGGGCCTCTCGTTCCTGGAGGAAGAAGCATGCAGAAACTCGTGGAATTCGTCAGTGAAATTCAATCTGATGAACGATACAGCACCTTTGATGAAGCAGCCACCAAGCAAGGCATTGTTTTGAAGATCCTCTCCCTGCTGGAATGGGACCCCTTTAACATCGATGAAATCCAGCCGGAATACGCTGTGGGAAACGGGAAAGTCGATTTCTCATTGCGCCACAAGAATGCTGACAAGGCTTTTATTATTGTTCGGAAAGGCTCAAAAAGCGTTCAGAAGCACCAAGAGGAGTTGATAGACCTGGCTGCTCAGAAGAGCGTTAAGATCGGAGCTCTCACTGACGGTTCCAGTTGGTGGTTTTTCTTGCCCCTCCTCGGGGAGAGCCTGGAAGAGAAGAACTTCCAAAGCTTCGACCTGAGCAAAAACAAAGCCCGAGAGATCGCTCAAGGACTCAATGATTTTCTCTCCAAGCAAAGCGTCACCTCCGGAAGAGCTGTCAAAGCCGCTGAAGAGATCTACCTCACAAAACAAAGAGAAATAATGCTTAAGGAGAACCTCCCGAAGGCATGGCGCAAGCTCATGAAAGAACCGGAGAAATGGCTTGTTGAGCTCATCAGTGAGATGACAAAGAAGATGTGCGGCTATAAGCCTGACAGGGAAACGGTGGAAAAATTCATCGCAAATGAAGTGGACGCCCAAGCGGACATCGCCAGGCTCCTCGAGCCAAAACCTGCTGCACCGCCCCCACCGCCTCCACCGCCTCCACCGCCCCCTGCTAAGGGACCCGCAAAACCTTTCGATTACACGGGAAAAACCATCACCTCTTTTTCTTTCAAAGGAAAAGCCTATGAAGTGAAGTCATGGAAGGCCATGCTCCTCAAGGTGTGCGATATCATTTTTCCAAAACACAAAGAAGACGCGGATATTGTGCTCACGCTCGCCGAAGGGGACAGAGAATTTTTCAGCAAAAATCCTTACGAGTTTCTCACAGGCGAAAGAGTCCCCGGTACAGATCTCTACGTGGACGTGAACTTGAAAGCCATGGAGGTGGTCGACCTTTCCAAGAAAATCATCTCCCTGTTTGGGTACAAGGAAAGCGACCTCTCCATCGAAATCAAATAGCCGGCGCAGAAAGGGTGTGTTCGCCGGGAATTTTCGGCCCTCGCGTCTTCTCTCATCGTGATGTGGCGTTGAGCGCCGTTCTCCGAAAGTGTACGGAAGAGGCGCAAGAATGCACTGTTTTTTGTGCATCTGCATCACTTTTTTCGAGCCTCCTCCTTCTTGTTTCACCGGCTGACAGGATGATGCTGCTGTTTACTGGTGGCAACTAACGCCCTGAATACGTTAATAAAATGGTCCTTTTGAATTTGAATTGCCAAGTCTCTCAATATGCACGGGTTTTCAGCCGACCGGTCCAGCCCAAGTCTGGCACGAAAATGGCATACTTAGAGGGGACGGGGGGCCGGGCGCTTTCGGCTTCAAAGTTATAGACATGGCAAGGGAATTCGGGGTACCCCCCGCGTCCATGTTGGACGGCCCCGTTGTGTTTAAACCAGGCATAGGAACCTTTTGTGACCCGTAAACTAAACCACAAACCCTCAAACAAAAAAATCACCAGCCTCAGCAGAACCCCACTCCAATATGATCTCGCCGACTGGGTCTTTCGCAAGGAAAACGAGAAATTCCAGATCCTCGTCGAGAAATCTCCTTTAGGGATATCCATAATCGACGAGCGCGGCCGATACAGATACATCAATCCAAAATTCAAGGAAATGTTTGGCTACACCCTCGAAGACGTTCCCACCGGTCGTGAGTGGTTTCGAAAGGCTTACCCTGATAAAGAGATGCGAAAAAAAGCAGTTTCGGCCTGGGCAGAAGACCTCAGAGGCGCGGAAGGGGGTGAACATCGCGTAAGGACCTTTGATGTGAGGTGCAAAGACGGCTCCCAAAAGACGATCACCTTCCGACCAGTCACCATGGAGTCGGGGGCACAGTTCGTCATCTATGAAGACATCAGTGAGCCGATGCGGGCTAAGGCGGCGCTCAAGGCGTCTGAAGAAAGATATCGCAGCGTATTCGAGAATAGCGGCACAGCCATGGTGCTCCTTGAAGAAGATATGACCATCTCCATGGTCAACTCCGAGTTTGAGAACCTCACGGGGTATCCCAAGACCGATGTGGAAGCCAAGATGAAATGGGCGGACTTTCTTGTTCCGGAAGATCGGGAGAAAATGAAAGCTTATCAGGGGCAAAGGAATGCAAAGATCGGGCATGCGTCGAAGGCTTTCGAACTCCGGCTACTTGATAAGCAAGAGCACACAAAAGACATCTTGTTCAAGGTGAGCCAAATCCCTGGGACACAGCAGCGGATCGGGTCTTTGATGGAAATCACCGATCGCAAGCTCGCCGAGGCGGCTCTGCGAGATAGCGAGGAAAAATACAGACAGCTTGTCACCCATGCGCCTGCCGGCATTTATGAAGTCGATTTCATGAACCAGAAGTTCATGACTGTCAATGACGTGATGTGTGAGTACACGGGTTATACCCGTGATGAGTTTCTTTCTTTGAGCCCTCTCGACATACTCACAGAAGATGGCAAAAAGCAATTCTTAGAAAGATTAAGCAGGGCTTTTGCCGGTGAACCAGTGCCCGAAACCGTTGAATACAAAATCAGAGGCAAAAACAGCAAGGAATTCTGGGTCATCCTGAATGCAAAATATATTTACGAGAAAGGGCTGCCCAAAGGGGCGGCGGTCGTGGTTTATGACATCACAAAGCGCAAGCAGGCTGAGTTGGCGCTTCGTCAATCTGAAGAGAAGTATCGACTCCTCGTGGATAATGCCCACGATGCCATATTCATCGCACAAGACGGAAGAATAAAGTTCCCCAACCCTCGAACGCAGATGATTCTTGGATATTCTGCGGATGAATTGGCCAACATGCCCTACACAGATTTGGTTCACCCCCATGACAGGGCCCTCATCCCCGAGATGCGAGAAGTGCGGGCTCGTGAAGGTGCCGATTCCGGTACTTATGCCGTCAGGGTCATCACCAGGGCGGGTGAACAAGTCTGGGCCCAAATCAGTTCTGTGCCCATCACCTGGGAAGAACGGCCGGCGACCCTCAATTTTGTCAGAGACATCACGTTGCAAAAGAAAGCTGAAGAGGAGCTGAAACAAAGCCTGGTGAAATTGCGAAAGGTTACTGGGGCGACCATCCAGGCCATGGCGCAAACCGTGGAAGTGAGAGATCCTTACACAGCAGGTCATCAGAGGCGGGTGAGTGACCTTGCCCGTGCCATAGGCACCCGAATGGGGCTCTCAGCCGAACAGGTAGACGGTATTCGCATGGCCGGGGTCATCCATGATATCGGCAAAATATCGGTGCCTGCTGAAATTCTGAGTAAACCCGGCATATTAACCGATCCCGAGTTCAGCCTCATCAAAACCCACCCCAGGGTCGGTTACGATATCCTGAAAGAAATAGAATTCCCCTGGGATATCGCCCAAATTGTGCTTCAGCATCATGAGCGCCTGGATGGCTCCGGATATCCCCACGGGCTTTCAGGTGAGAACATTCTTTTGGAGGCCAGGATTCTGGCTGTTGCGGACGTTGTGGAAGCAATGGCCTCCCATCGGCCCTACCGGCCGGCACTGGGTATCGAAAAGGCACTGGAGGAGATCTCAGATAGAAAAGGCCGGGCATATGATTCCGACGTGGTGAAATCCTGCCTCTGGCTTTTTGAAGACCACGTTTTTGAATTTAGATAGAGGGACTCCTCCTCACGAGTCAGGTTCATGAACGAGTTCAATCACTGTGACCTCCGGACTTGCGAGAAAACGGATGGGCGGTCCCCACGTTCCGGAACCTCGGTTCACATAGAGATAGGAGCCGTGCCCAAGATTCAAGAAACCGGCATCGATTGGATAAAGGGCTTTGACAATGAGAGAGGCCGGAAATATCTGGCCTTTGTGAGCATGCCCTGAAAGCTGCAGATCGAAAAGCCCAATGGCCTGCTCATCCACAACCGGCCTGTGTTTCAGCAGAATCGTGAATCTTTCCGTGGGAAGAGAGGAAAGCATTTCTTTTTCCGAAACCACCTTGGCCGCCTCCAATCTTTCCCCGGCGCGATCGTCAACACCGGCGATGTTGATCAACCCCGGAATAACCCGCGCCTCTCCCCGAAGAATGTGGAAACCGGCTTCATCAGTAAAAGCCAGCGATCGATCGATGCCCGCATAGAATTCATGATTCCCGGTTACCGCAAATTTGCCATACGGTGTGCGCACCTCCCCAAGCATGCCTGCAAGCCCGCCCAGATCATCGATCTGCCCGTCCACGAGATCGCCTGTGGAGATCAAAATATCCGGGTTCTCATCCTTTACCGCTTTTATAATTCTGTTCAACCTCCCCTCCCGTACGATCAACCCGAGATGGACATCAGAGATCTGAGCGATCTTGAGCCGGCCCACGCTTTCCGGAATCTTCGGCGTTTTGATGGTGATATATTCAGTCCGTATGTGGATCGCCTCGAAAACGCCATAAACCGTGATCAGAAGGGAGAGGCAAAGGGCGGCTAAAAAAGCATGCCGGGGCGACGCAGTAATCCTTGAAAAATCCTGATGTAACAGAACCCCTCCGAAATGTATGATAAGCCGCCCAATATCTATCGCCAGGGAGACAACCACAAAAAGCAGAAGAATGCCCATCCACATATACGCGATGTGAGCAAGGGCCCTTGGCACGACCTCCATTCCGAGTCTTTCCAACATTCTCACGCTTATAGGCAAAAAGATCATAACCAGCATGAAGATGATGACCAAGGCATTCGCGCTGGTGCTCAGGGACAGGGCTCCTCTTACTTTCACGTAGGCATAAGCGTGGAAGACTGCATAAAACGTTGAGAAGACGAGTAAGAAAATGACTAACCGCAAGAGCATATCGTTCCCCTTTTTTCTACTTCGAAAAGGCGTCCAGCCTGCATGTAAGCGCTCGACTCATATTTTGGCAACACAGAGTGAACCTCCCCGCCTGCAAGGCAGGGCATCAAAAAGGAAACCCAAATTTACTTTGGGGGAGGTCATCCCCCAAAACGTCCAGAAACAAGCCATTCATCCCAGTGCACAATACAGGGTATTCCGGCTTCGCTGTTTTGAAAGCCCCGAGAAGCGGGACGTTACATGAAATCGCGCAGTGATTTCATAAATTAATGCCGTTTCATAACTTTGCCAGCCCTTTCTTACGCCCCCACCCTACTCCTTGACTTTTTGAGAACATCTGATAAAAGTGACGAACTGGTTCATTAAGACCTGTTTGTCATGCAAGGAGACTCACAGTGACATCGCCCGTGTTAGGACCTGAGCAACTCAGGAACCTGCTCATGAAAAACTGGATGACCCATGACGCGCTCTGGTACGGCGAGGTGGCCAAGGAGTTGGGTATGGCTGAAGCGAGCCCCATGAATCTCAGGGTATGCAGAAAGTTGGGGCAAATTGAATTCAGCAGATTAATGAAGATGGTGGGGGCATCGCCGCCCAAACACATGGGCCAGTACCGGGAGCTGTTCGAGTTGGGTCAACGGGCATTTTTCCCTGACTTTGTTACCGTTCAAATTGATTACCCGGAACATGACACCCAGGTTTTTCATGTCCTGGACTGCTTCGCACACAAAGGGATGGAAAAGGCGGGGCTCTTGGCGGATTACGAGTGCGGCATCTTTGAGAGAATTGAAGGTTGGTTCGACGCTATGGACCTGAAATACGCCCGTACACCCGACCTCAGTCGCTGTCTCAAGTTTCTGGGAAAAGATTGTAAGGTGACCTTGCAGTTTCGCTTCCAATAACGCGCCGCTCCCAAACCCTCAACCGCAACGCTCCACCTGCCAATGGAGGAAGGCCCATGAAATTCTGCCCCCAATGTGGGAATGACCTGGTTTCCGTGGAGATTGATGGAAAGCCTCGCCAAAAATGCCCTTCCCTATCGTGCGATTATGTGTTCTGGAACAACCCCACACCCGTGGTGGCTGCCATCGTGGAAATGGATGATGCTGTTGTTCTGATTCGCAACAAAGGATGGCCTGAGAAGCTCTTTGGGTTGCCCTCGGGGTTTCTCGAGCAAGGAGAAACACCGGAACACGGTATTCTGCGGGAGGTCAAAGAGGAACTCGGAATAGAAGGAAGCATCGAGGACTTTGTAGGGTACTACTCCTTTTTTGAACAGAACCAACTTATCCTGGCCTTTCATGTTAAAGGGCAGGGAGAAATCACCATGGGAGATGAACTGGCTGAAATCAAACTCGTCCATATAGAGCGGCTGCGTCCAAAACCCTTCGGCACAGGGCTGGCCCTGTTGGACTGGCTGAAGAGAAGGAAAGGACGTCACGGGGTCAGCCCTTGATATTTGACAGAATCTTATGCCCGGGAAAAATCGACTTTTTTAAAGAGTGAATAAGCTGGTGTGTCCAATGTTAAGGGCTGACCCCATTGTCATTTTTGGTTTGTTTGATAAGGGCCAGCATCATCTCAACCGCCTTGGCCGAAAACTCGGGATCGTTGATATTGTTGTCCATTTCGACTACCTCAATACCTTGCCTGAGGTTTGCCTTGAGGGCATCAAACATCGCCCTGTCGGCCTCGCGGTTGCAGAATGGCTGATTGTCGCCGTCGAGAATGGATACTCCCCTGAGAGGAATGAGAAATGCAACCGGGCCCTTGGCGGCGTTCGCCTTTTCCGCAAATACTTTCCCCATTTTCTCATTCTCTTCCTTGTTGGTACGCATCAGGGTAACTGATGGAGTCCATTCGTAGAACGTACGATTGTCCTTCCTGTATTTTTCTGGCACTGTGTCCATGCTACCGAAATTGGCCATGTCCACGCATCCCGGTACGATGAGGTGAGGTATTCTCATTTGTCCGGCAGCATCAAGCCGCTCAGGGCCGGCATCGAATACCCCGCCGCAAACAGTGTCTGCCCATTCCGTCGTTGTAATATCCAGAACCGCGTCAACCAAACCTTCCCTCACGAGGCTTTCCATCGTCCTCCCGCCAGTTCCGGTTGCGTGGAAGACAAGGACCTCGTATCCCTCGGTCGAAAGATTCGCCATGCAGGCGTTGACACACGGAGTCGTGTTGCCAAACATCGATGCAGCGACGACCGGCTTGTCCCCTGAGCTCTCGGAGATATCAGTTTCCACCATGCCGCAAACCGCACCGGCTGCGCGTGAGAAAACGATGCGGGAGATGCGATTAATGCCGGCCACGTCGACGATGGAGGGGATCATCGTGATATCCTTTGTTCCCACGTAAACTCCAACATCGCCCGCTGCCGTGGTCGAGACACAGACTTTTGGTATGCCAACGGGAAGGGCACGCATGGCCGCAGTAACGACCGCGGTTCCTCCAGTACCGCCCATACCGATGATGCCATCGATCATCCGGTCATCATACAGCGACTTAATGATTGCCGGTGCACCCGCACACATAAGCTTCATTGCCTCGCCACGGTCTTTGCTCTCTCGAAGTTGTTCAAGGCTTCCGCCGCCGGCCTGTGCGACTTCGTAGGCCTGTACGTCCACGGGGAATAGGTCGGTTGATCCCATTATTCCTGTGTTAACCGTGAGTACCTCATGTCCTCTGGCAAGTATTTGCTCGCGAACAAAGGCATACTCCGCACCTTTGGTGTCAAAGGCCCCAACCAAACATATCGTTTTCATTTCCTCTCCTGTGATGGGGTCAGCCCTTGATATTTGACAGCTTCAAGATCTTACACCTGGGAAAAATCGACTTGTTCAAAGAGTCAATAAGCTGGTGTGTCCAATGTCAATTATTTAAAGTCGTTAGCCCGGCCCGACTTTATTAGCCTCACGCCGCAATCCTAATGCCGTTTCATCGAGTCATTCCCACACTGCGCTCTGGATAGAGAAGGATAGCTTACCAGATGCTCGGCAGTAAGCGGTAGGGCACTCGCTTTGCATAAGCTTTATAGCTGTCGAGCTCTTCTTGTAACGTCCTATCCTCAAGCACTGTGCGGATGATCGTAACGCATACTACAAACCCCGCGGGAAGAAGCCCCCACAGCGAGCTTAGGATCACCGGCGTTGCTATGTTGTGAAGAATTGCCCCTGCATAACCCGGATGGCGGATGTATCGATATGGCCCTCTGGTGACTACAGTGTGGCCCCTCTCTTTTTGGATTCGGACAACTCCTGAAAAGAATTTGTTCGAAACTACTGCCCAGTCAGTGACAAGGAGACCCAGTGTCGCGATGCCCAACGCTGCGATTCGGAGAGCAAGTGGAATCTGTTGCGACCATCTAAACCTTATATCCAACCCTGCTACAATTAGAATGACCAGTGGTCCAATCCTCCCTACAAGAAGGGCGGGAATGATGTCCCATTTCTTGGTGTCTTTTCCAATCCCCGAGCGTTCTACAATCAACTCCGGGTTCATTATCAGCGAAGTGATACTCGTATTAACTAAAATCATAGCGATATAGACCCATGCCATTACCAGATCTAGACGCCCTGCACACAAGAAAAATATCGCTGCTAAGGCCAGCATGAAGATGGTGATTTTCAGGAGTCCTTTGAAAATAGACGGGTTTGTCTCAGGTTTCTGTTTTTGCTTTTCTGCTGATATATTAGATTCCATTTGTGTTACCGGGGTCAGCCCTTGACTTTTGATATCTTTCGGAGCACTGCTTTCAGGTTTTTGTTTAACGCCCTGTCCTTTTTCAACTTCTCAACAAAACGCTGCTCCACCCTGGACACCCCTGAATAACTCAGTCCTCCAACAAACTCACCGA
>Ga0209427_10000063_pt1 | contig 86898 bp, 113 predicted proteins | sample DeeMarSWOR136_30_FD_187465 | JGI IMG/M metagenome (GOLD analysis project Ga0209427, IMG submission 187465) | Marine sediment microbial communities from White Oak River estuary, North Carolina - WOR-1-36_30 (SPAdes) (version 2) | ecosystem: Environmental > Aquatic > Marine > Intertidal zone >... | reverse complement strand
ATATTAGCACTAATTTCTCTTATTTCTTTAAATGGTGGGTAAATGGTTCCTTTTGAAATCAACTTTTCTGGTGTAAGTTTTGAAAGTGTGTATGCAGCTTCAGTAAATACTGAATCACTTAAGTATTCTGTTTTACTTAGGATTACACCTAATCCTACTCCTGGAAAAATAAAAAAATTGTTACCCTGTCCTATTGTTACGTTTTTACCGTTGTATTGGAAGGTTTCAAATGGGGAACCGGTTGCAACAATTGCTTTTCCCTTTGTGTATTTGTAAATATCTTCTGGATTTGCTTCAGAGTTTGATGTAGGATTTGAAAGAGGAAATACAATTGGATTCTTTGCATTTCTTGCCATTGTTTTTAAAACATCTTCATTAAAATGCCCATATTGACCAGAGGCCCCTATCAAAACTGTTGGTTGAAAATTACTTACTGTTTCAAGAAGGGTAATATGATCAATATCCTCAATAGACCATTTGCTGTATATATTATCTTTAACAACAAATGGTTTTTTATAATCTGGAACCTCTCTTTTACCTGTTAATAGCCCTTTACTATCTAGAAGAACAATTCTTTCAAAGGCTTTTTCTTTTGATAGATTAAATCTTGATTCTAGACAAGCAGCAATTCGTCTAGCAATTCCTATACCACCAGCTCCAGCACCATATATTACAATTCTTTGATCTTTTAATTCTTCTCCTATTGCCCGCATTGCATTTAATATTCCTGCCAAAGCAACTGAACCTGTGCCTTGAATATCATCATTAAAACTAGGAACCTTGTAGCGGTATTTATCAAGAATTGTAAAGGCGTTTTGTCTGCTGAAATCTTCCCATTGGATTAAAATTTTTGGGAATTTTTTTTGAAGAGCATCTATGAATTTATCAATGAAATCTACATATTCCTTACCTTGAAGTCTGCCAGCTTTATAACCAAAATAATATGGGTCTTCAAGATCTTCTATATTATTTGTCCCCACATCCAAACAAATAGGTATTGTTTCCCAAGGTCTAATACCGGCTCCAAGCACATATAGAGCAAGTTTTCCAATTGGTATATTCATTCCACCTATTCCCTGATCTCCTAAACCAAGAATTCCTTGATTATCTGTTACAACAGCAATAGTCGGACGATCGAATCGAAATTGACCAAAAACTGTTTCTGCATTATCAATTGATGTTGGTGATAAAAAAATACCACGAAAACGAGCAGAGTCACGTGAATATCTTAAGACAGCCTCTCCAACTGTTGGAGTATATATAATTGGGATTATTTCCTCCATATACCTATAGTTATAAGCATAAAATAGTAATTCATTTCTATCCTGAAGATCTCTTAAAAAATTATATCTAGATATATCAATCTCTTTTTTCAAATTAGCACGTGTCTTTTTATCAAGTCTATCACAGTTTTTACATAAATCAAGAGTAATACCAAGCCTATGATACCTTCGGTGAACTATCTCAATTTGTTGATCAATTGTTAAAACGCGCGGAGGAATTAATCCATCAATTCCAAATTCCTCCCTTTCCTCCTTAGTAAAAGCAGTGCCTTTATTTAGAAGAGGTGCTCGGATAATATCATTTCCTTCAGCATTTGTTAGAAAAATAATGTTATGTTTTTCATCTTCATTAATGTCAAATTTTATTCGCATAACCAATCACATAAAACGTAACTGTATATGTTTAATATTTTAATAAATTGGTAATTTAAAAGGGAACCAATGTTAAACATCTTTTTTTGAACAAATAGCAATTATTTAGAGCATAATATTTATTTTTTTACAAAAAAAGTATGAAAAATATTATATTACTCTAAGTTTTGATACTTACAGGTGGAAAGATATGAGAAAAAAAATTATAGGAATAATTATTGGAATGCTTTTAATAACAACATTGCTCCCATCTATATCAGCAACTCCAACATTTGGAAATAAAAAAGAAGTCTTTGAAGACTGTTACATCGAAGCAACTGGAGAGGTAGAACCTGTTTCAGGCAATTTGTTTCGATATTTAATGTTTAAATTCTTCTTTATAAGACCATACGGAGATGAACGTGCCTTTGTTCTAAGATGGTTAATAGAATGGTGGGAACCAGAGGTAACAGTTACAATATATTCGGAAAAAAATGGTGAAATTCTCTGGCAAGATACAGGTCTTAAAGGAGTGTGGGGAATGAGATTATTTTGGTACTTTGGTATATATACCAACGAAGGATCCACAGATGATCAGCTTGTAGTAAACCTAAAAGGGAATGCAAACAAAGTAATTGTCTATACTGAGGATTAAAAAATTTACCTCCCTCTTTATTTTTTATGAACTTCATAATATTGTAGCACAGTAATAAATTTTTTTTACAAAATCCTAAACAGATAATTTTAAAATCAAACTTGCTAAAGATAAAATCAAAATGAATATTGCAAACCAAATATATGGTGGTATATTAATTTCTTTAAAAGAATGATTATTTATTACTTCTTTTACTGTGTTGGATTGCATCGAACTTATTGATGGCACCATAAACAATAGGAAAAGTATCAATAAACTCAATATTTGAATTTTTTTCTTCAGCTTTTTCATACGTTGATAACATATTTCTCAGTAATATAATAGAGTTTTTAATTTTAAATTGTACAAATTATTAAAAATTATATTAAAAAGTATATTAATGTTCATAAAAAGCTCAATGTAATTTTATATTTTATTGAACATATATAGAAAAATATCTTGAAAATAAGTGGTAATATGAAAAAATTTATAAAAGAAAAACCTCAATGCTGGATTGCTATTTGGATGGCATTAGGTGCAGGAATTGGTGTACCTTTGGATAATATTGCAATAGGAGTAGGTATAGGTGTTGTGATAGGATTTTCTTTTTTTCTTAAAGAAAATTTCAAAAATAAGAAAAAAAATTGTTAAAATGGTAAGAATCTTATAAACTGGTTAATAAAATGAATAAAATAAAAAGTATACAAGTGAAAAAAATCAAATGGATCTTATTAGGATGTGCATCATTTTTCTTCTTTATTCGTGGTATTCACCTAATATCGACAGGTGGAGGATGGATTGCAACAGTTGATCAACCCTTTCATTGGTTTTTACTTTTTTTTGAAATATTTATAGCAGGATTTTCAATATTAGGATGTTTTTACTTATTGTATAGAGAATTTCATATTGAAAACAATAAAATTTTAAGAAATCCAATTTTAATAAAAACAGTAATTCTAGCAATAATGTTAACCTTTATTGTACATTTTATAAGAGTAGGATTTTGGTTACAAAACATATAATTATAATAAAAAAAGCAATTTTATTGTGGATAAAAGAAAAAACAAAATGATTTTAAAACCATATTTTCACTAAATTTTATTGTTGATTATTGTTTATTCGACGATAGACGTAAATACATTCGATAATTATATATATTCATATTAACCAATATAAATATATGTGTAACGTAATAGATGATTATAGAGATGAAGAATTATCAAAGTCCTGGAAAAAAATAGAAGGAGATTTTAGATTTATCTAATCCTTCTTTCCATTTATTATATATAAAATTATAGGCCTAAGATAAACAAAGATAACCCTATTATAAGAGCAAAAGCTAGATTAAACATTTTTATGAAAATCGAATCTTTAACTGTATATGAAAGGAGAGGAAGCATTCCATGACCATCTTGTACAATTGAACTTGTTAACAAAACAGAAAATGGAATTAATCCAGAGGCATACATCATAACAAAAACCATATGAGGACCAGACTCAGGTATTATTCCAACAAGAGCACTAATCAAAAGAATCCATCCCATATTCCCTACTACAAAACCTTCTAAATTCAGATATTGAAATCCAATTTCTATAAAAAGAAGAGCAAAAAACGTCCAAAGAAACACTCTCCACAAATGTTTCTTTATAATATGATTCCAAATATGTTCTTTTAGATAGTGATCAGGGACCGTTGATACAATAGCTGATACAAAAATAAGTAAACAAAAAAGAGTAATTCGTTGCCAGTTCCATATCTCAGGTCCAATAATACCTAATCCTATTAAGACTATAACAGCAAAGAGAAGTACAAGAGTAATATATCTTGGAAAAGTAAGTCTTGGGAATTTTTTTAATACAGAAGGTTCAAAACAATGGCAATCTTCATCCATATGAACTTCCTGTAGTTTACATTCTGAGCATGGTACTATTTTAAAGAAGGATGCTGCCTTATCTGCAAGTTTTGCTCCAATAATTCCTAAAACAAATAACAAAACAAAAAGAAAAAGTGCCTCTTTAGGGAAAAGTGCCAACATAACAAACGCTTCATCACCACTAGTTGCAATCATTCCACCAACTATAGCACCAAATGATATAAGACCATGAACATAAAAAGAAACATTCATAAATGCCCCCAAACACCCAGGGGTTGATCCTAAAAATGATGCAACAATATATTGACGTTTACTTCCTCCTTTTACTGTTTTTTCAATTTTTCCCTTTGTTAAAACATTGAAATAATCAACAAGCAGCATCATAGCAAAAACAAAAATTGTAATTACAGCTGCTTGACTTATTACCGGAGTTATATCAAACATCTTTTATTCCTTTATCTTTAAACTTGTGTTCAGTTATTTCAATAATTTTTCCTTCTAATAAAGAAGCAATAATCATATAGAAGGTTAAAATCAATGCAAAACCTATACCAAAGTAATAAATCATAACAGGTAACAATGGAATCTTTACTGCTCTGTTATATAAAAAAACAGCTACTAAACCTGATTTCATCCCGCTATCCTTAAGGTTTTTTAAAAGAGGATACCAAACATAGATAGGACCATGGCTAAGAATCCCCATAAAAATAGCTAAAAGCCATCCTCTTAACCCAGATTCACCTCCAAGTAATTTTGACACAGTTTTTGGTTTTAATAAAAGATTAACAAATAGCATCATAAGTATGACCAGAATAAGAATTGGGAGAATTTGAATTATTATATCAAGACTTGCTTGAAGAGATTTATAAACATTTTCTAAATCAAAAATAGAAAGCAATAGATAAATAATAAAAACAGAACCTAGAAAAGAAAAACCGTATATTAAATTTTTATTTTGCTGTCTTTTTTTATTATTTTTATTTGGATTCATGTAAAAATCCTCAATGTTAAAACTGTTGCTATAGCAACAACAATTGCTAAAATGAAGCTAAGAAAATTACGTGTTAGAGCAAATCGCTTCCCAAGGATAGATGCTTCAGCAGGAAGTTGAACTAGTCCCACAGTTACCCAAGCTACAATAAATGCTGTTACTGCAAAAAGACTTACTCCTTCTTTTAGTAGCTCTCCACCTATAATGAAACTTGAAATAGGATTTCCCGCCGATATACTTCCAATTAATGAACCAAGTAATGTATCTTGAAACAGTTTACCTTTAAAAATTGAAGATATCAAATCTGGTGTAATATAGGTTTTAAATAGCCCTATTAGTAAAATGACTCCAAGCAATATTGGCACCATTACTAAAAAACTTTTTAATGTCTTAACTATAGATGTTTTAATGGTTTCTTTACTAGTTTTATTTATTTTTTTATTAGCCATTTACATTTACCCTTTTTTTTATCCCAAAAATAACATTTATCTTCAATACAATCTTGAGGATCCCTATGAATAGCAACTAAAACGCATCTCATTATTTGGTTTCACCTCTAACATGAATTATTTATTGGGAATTTTCTAATGTAGAATTTTTTTCTCTTATATTTTACCTCGATTAACTTATTTTCTTTTATCAATTTTTCAACAATTTCCCAATCTGATTTTGCTTTTGATAAAAACTCTTTTACACCATCTTGTCTCATTGGATGAACAGAGGTAATACTCAGTAAATCCTCTTCTACATTTCCAGTAAACCCAAAGGCATTTCCTTCATAACCTGTTAAAAATTCCGAGGCTATACCTCTATCCTCCAAAAGTTGATAACCGATGTTTATATCAAACTCGTTTGCAGGTGCTACCCATTTTTCTGCAGGAGGCCTGGTTGGAATTGAGATAAAACTCTTTTTAGGATTCAATCTCTCAATGAAATCAGCTACTTTTTCTAGATCTTGGGTATTATCATTAATATTCTTTATAAGCATAGTTTCTGTGATAAGCTTACCATGAAAATTATTAGAAAAATCAATTATTCCAGATAATAATTTATCAAACTTTAATGATGGATATGGCCTATTGATTTTTTTCCAAATCTTTTCATTTACAGTATCAATTTTTAATGAAACATAATCTGCATTTGATAAATCAACTTGAACATCTTTCATCCACAAAAGAGAAGCATTAGTTATAACAGCAATTTTAATTTCAAGTGACTTAAGTAATTTTATTTCTTTTCCAAGGTTTATATCTAATGTGGGCTCCCCATCGGGTACAAAAGTCAAATAATCGATATGTTCTTTCCTATCTAAAGCTTCTTTTACTTTTGCTTTTACACTTTGAAATATATCCTCTACCTTGCAAAATGCCTCTCTTTCTACTCGCATATTCAAGGTTCGGCCAAGCTGACAATAGATACAAGAATAGGTACAAATTTTTGGAGGGATATTATTTATCCCCATACTCTGCTTTAAACGCCTTGACGGAACTGGGCCAAAAGTAATCATTTTTCTTTTATTAATCATTTCTAGCTCGCCTTTTGGTTATATTGTTTTATTGCTTTTATATTAATAAAAATTCATTTTATTTCCTATTCAAATTTTTTTTTAAAATTCAACACATATCCTTTTTCAAACTGATCATTATGCATCAATGTTTTGAAAAATTTTACATCTAAACGGAAACCAACAGATTCTATTTCTTTAATTACTTCCCCTAAATCCATATTCATATATCTCTGATGATGCTTAGGATATACAGAGAGAATTCCGCTAGGCTTCAAAACATCACGAAGTTCAGTAAGTAAATCTTTTCTACTTTCTACCAAATGTAAAACATCATATAACAAAATCATATCAACAGATCTTTTAGGCAATGGTAGTTTAAACTTATCTACAGGCTTAATTATTTTTATATTCTTTAACTCTTTATCTTTGGCTTTTAAATCTAATTCAGTTAACACTTCTTTGTTTTTATCAATTGCATAAACCCTTCCTTTTCCCCCAACAACTAATGATGCTGGAATAGTATATATACCATGTCCACATCCAAAATCAAGAACAAACTGATTTTCCACTAGGCCAATATCTTCCAGGAACTTTTTGCCTTTATAATCCATCCAATTTTTCATATCATTAAGAGCCATTTTTACACATTTAAATTAAATGCTTTTGTAAATAAATTAACATCATTAATTAAAGTAATTTTTATTATCTTACTATTTCTTAGCTTTATCAATTAAAATATTTCTCCTGCCAATAATCTGCAAATCTTTTATTGTAAATTTTTAAATTTACTTGTTTTAATTTAAATCAATATTTTTATTTTAATTGTTTTTTTATAGATTTACAATTAGGACATTCCCAATATCCCCTTTTACTCTCTTCACCAATAATCTCCTTCATGTACTCTTGAAAACTACGAGGTCTATACTCCATTTTCCAGCCGCAATTCTTACAATATCTTATTTTTATCTTTTTTTCTTTTTTCGTATTTGCTGATGAATTATTTTTTTGCATTTTTCTAATTCCTCTAAAATCCTAATATGCTCTAAAATAAGGTCACCATAACTTCCGTCAAATTTATAATATATTTCTCTGAATTTTTTATCGCCATTCATATTTTAACTCTTCCATAATGAAGTGCCTTATTTCTCTTATATGTGTTATTTTCAATTTAATCCATATTAATTATTCTCTAAATTATTTTGAGAGTCTTTTTTTTGTATTAGAAATGAAAGTATTGAAATAATTTTAAGGTAAGATTACTAATTAATTTGATTTCTTAATGAATTAATTACTCTCAAGATATGTATAAAAAACAATTTATTAAAATTTCTACAATAAACATTAACAAAAATAAATTTTTTTACAATAATTATTAGATTTTATTGTCGAATTAATTTTTATATTCAATATTTTATTAGATTATTTAACAACTAATAATATATTAAAAAGAAAAAGACAAAAATTATTAAATTTTAAGAAAATAATAATATGGTAAGATTTACAAATATGGTGATAGTTTTCCAAGAAGCATTTCTTTTGGCATAGCACCTATTATATTTTCTACTAGATTACCGTTTTTAAACACAAGAAGCGCAGGAATACTCATTATTCCATATTTCATAGATGTTCTATGGTTTTCATCAACATTTAGTTTTCCAAATACTACTTCACCTTGCATCTCCTTAGCCAGCTCTTCTATTATTGGCCCTATCATTCTACATGGACCGCACCAGGGAGCCCAACAGTCAATTACCATTATTGGATATTTTTTAATGTTTGTATCTATATCTGCATCTGTTACCTTTATTGGTACATCTGGTAAATTCTCATTCATTTTTTCGCCTCTGTTCATATATCTATTTTTTAACTGAACTAGTTTTTTTCTTTTTATTTCTTCTAATTCATCAGTCATATTTTTTACGTAATTATTGATTTACTATATAACGTTTGTGCAAAGAAAATACACAATCATTTTATATATTAATAATTTATTAACGTAAACAAATGAGGTTTACAAAATCCTATAACAATATATCCTGTAACGATGTTCTACAATGTGTTTTTGATTTAAATAATCTAGATATAGAAGTATATAATATTCTAAAGAAAAATGGAGAAATGAGAGCAAATCAATTAGCAGAAAGAATAAACAAAGATAGAAGTACAGTATACCGGTCTTTACAAAAACTGAAATGCTGTAATCTATGTTCAAAAGAAACAAAGAATATAAGCAAAGGTGGATACTATCATGTGTATAGATGTAATGAGCTTATTACAGCAAAAAAAGATTTAGAAGAGTGCATTGATAAATGGTATCAACAAATGAAAAATACACTTAAAGAAATCAAGTGAACATAATTTCATACTTTTTTTAAAATATCATCAATTGTATCCTTAACATAACCAATTGATCTAACACCATTTATACTGCCTATTTCTTTACCGTAGCTAAAAATTATTAAATGAGGAATACCTAAAATTTTATACTTTTTAGCAATATCATTATTCTGTTGAATATTAAGTTTTCCAAATGCTACTTTATCTTTATAGACCCTAGACAAACGTCTAAGCCGTGGTGACATATTTTTACAAGGTTTACACCAAGGAGCCCAAAAATCTATTAATGACAAGGGATATTTCTGTATAAAATCGTCAAATTTTTTTCCATCTAAAGTTATAACATGATCTGGCCATTCATTAAAAGACATGGCTTTTTTGTTAATTTTTTCTTTTTTTTCCTTTCGTTTAAAAATACCTAGAATAATCATATTTTATCATTTTAAATTTTAAATTCTCGTAGATTTGTATAAATATTACTTATTTCCATCTGTTGGTATAGGATATTTAATCACATTAGATGAATCAAATGTTGAGAGGAAAACATTTTTTGTCAAAGTAATTGAATCTTTTGGACATATATCCTCACATAGTCCACAAAAGCAGCATTTCCCTAAATCTATTTTTGGATATTTTTTAGGATATTTATTCTTATATTCTTTAGATACATCAACCATCTCTATAGCTCGGTTAGGACATATCTTTGCACATAGTCCACAACTAATGCATTTCTCTATATCGTAATTATGTTCTCCTCTATAATTATCAGGTATAGGAATCGATTCATGTGGAAATTTAACAGTCATAGGCTTTGAAAACATATTTTGTAACAATTTTGGTAATATTCCTAGTTTCATTACATCACCTATCCATATCAGCAGGACATATATTTAAACTCCAATAAACAGCAGGTACATCTGCAATCTGTACCCCTTTTAGTAAATATTCAAGAACAGGTATCATATGTAAAAAATCAGGTCCTCTTACCTTAGTTCTATATGGTGAAACCTCTCCATTACTAACCATATAAATACCGGCTTCTCCCCTTGAAATTTCATTACGTACATATACCTCACCCTCAGGAATTTTGGTTGTGAGTTTAGGCTTTTTCAAAGAGGAATCAATCACCTCTCCATCTGGAAGTTCTTCTAAAGCTTGTTTTACAATATTTATAGATTGTTTCATCTCTTCTATCCCAATCCAGTATCTTGCATATGCATCTCCTTCTTTTCTAATAGGTACCTCAAAATCTAATCTATCATATATTTCATAGGGCTCTTCTTTTCTAACATCAGTATTCATACCCGATCCCCTTATTACAGGTCCTGTCGCACCCAGTCTTATTGCATCTTTTAATTTTAAAATTCCAACACCTTTTGCCCTAGCATTCATAGCAGGATTTTCCAATTCTTCAAGTTTGATTATTTTATTCATTTTATCTAAAACTTTCAATATTTTCTTTTTAGTATCTTTTGGAAAATCTCTTCTGACACCACCTGGACATATATAACCAGCAGGATAAACTCTTCCTCCTGTAATTAATTCAAATAAATCCATAATATAATCTCTATATCCAAAAGCCAATTTGAAACCTGTGTCAAAACCTACACCTTTAGAAAATACACCATACCATATAATATGAGATTGGATTCTTGAAAGCTCTGCCATTATAACTCTTATATATTTTGCACGCTCTGGGATATCTATACCCATTAGTTCATCTACTGCCTCAGCATGGATTAAATTCCAGTTTAATGGTTCAAGAATGCAAAGTCTATCTGATAAAACAGCATTTTGTAAAGGCGTTCTATATTCCATTAGCTTTTCAAAACCCCTATGCAAGTATCCAGGATCTGCTCTAGCAGAAACTACCACCTCTCCTTCTAATTTTAATTTTACACCAAAATTGCCGGATCCTGGATGAGCAGGACCAAAATAAAAGTCATATTCTGATCCTTTAGGTGCAGGTTCCATTTCTTTAATCATAATAAACCTGCTCCCGTTCATTTTTTTTATCGTAGAATTCATCTCTAACGAAATCTCTCCAGTCAAAATCCTTTCTGAAAGGAGCTGGTCCCTTCCAATTCTCTAAGAAAAGGGGAACTAGGTCTTCGTTACCATTAAAATTCACACCAAATAGTTCGTGAAGCTCTCGTTCATGAATTTGAGCGTTTTTTTCCCAAATTGGAGTTACAGATTCAATATTTGGTTTGTTTCTGTTGATTCTTGTTTTAATGGTCACAAGTATTTTATCATCATAAGACCATAAATGATAGGTAAGCTCGTAATTTCCATCTTTCAACCAATCAGTAACAGATATTGCTGATAGATGTACAAAACCATTTTCTTTCATCCATTTACAAATCTCAATTAATTTATCATCAGTAATCGATATCCATATTCTGCGATCTCTTTGAACTTTTCCATCAATTTTAAATTTGGTTTTTATTTTTTTAAGAAATTCGGATTCTTTTTTGTCCATTTTATTCAAGCTCCTTAACATGTTCGAAGATTTTTTCACAGGCTTCAAAAACTGCTTCTGGTCTTGGTGGACAACCAGGTATATACATAGTAACAGGTAAATAATCATCAAGTTTTTTTATAGTATTATAAGAATCCCAATACATACCACCAGTCATAGTACAAGACCCTAAGGCAATTACCACCCGGGGTTCAGCCATCTGTTCATATACTCTTTTTGCCCTTTCTATAGATTTGTGGGTTTGATAACCAGCGATAAAAAGTACATCTGCATGTCTTGGAGTTCCAACGATTATCATGCCAAAACGTTCCATATCCCATCTAGAGCCAACTAGCGGAACAAGTTCTGCAAATCCACAGGAATTAAACCAATTAAAAATCCATATAGCCTTTATTATCTTCCTCATTGTTTTTGCTTTTTCTGATCTTTTTACCATAGTTTTTGCTCCCCCAAATATGTCAAATAAAATTTTAGTATCATATTAAGTTACTTTTCAGCTAATATTAAAAATGTTTATAATTTTTATGATTTTTTATTCAAAATGAATATATATTATGCAATAATTATTTCAAAATGAAAAATAAATTGGAAAGAACGATATATTAAATTATTATTCTATTGTAAAATAAACTCTCTTGAAGTTTTTACCTTTGTTAATAGCGTCTTTAAAATTAATTTTACCAATTTCTTTTAAATTTTTAACATGACATCCACCATCAGCTTGTCTATCAAAGCCTTTGATGTCCACAATTCTTATAGTGTCAATATCATGATCAAATCCTTTTGCTAATTTAAACAAATCAGTATCTTTTTCAGCCTCTTCTCTTGAAAGATAATATATCTCAACTGGTAGATTCTTCTTTATTATTTCATTGGATCTATTAATTGCATTTTTAAAAGACTCAATATCCATCTCTTCCATATTTAAATCGACTCTGCCTTTTTCTGTTGTAAGTTGATTACCAGTAATTTTAAGGTTGTATTCCTTAAAAAATACACCACTTAACACATGCGTACCTGTGTGATACCTCATTAAAAGATAACGTCTATCCCAATCAAGTTCACAGTGAACCTTGTCTCCAACTTTTATTCCCTTTTTATCAACCTCATGACTTATTTCGCCAGAAAATTTTCCTGTATAGACAACGTTATATTCCTGTCCATTTTCTGTTCTTATTTTTCCTGTATCCCACTCAACCCCACCACCCTTTGGAAAAAAAGCGGTTCTATCTAAAACAATAAATTTGTCTTGAGAAACAGATTTGATTTCTGCATCCCATTCTTTTAGATAAGAATCATCCATGTAAAGAGCTTTTGACAAATAATCATCTCCTTTAAATGAAAATTCTTTTTTAGTTAAATACTTACTGCCAAATGAAAAAAGATTTATTTTAATTTTTTTTGTTAAATATGTAGAACAAAACTCCAATCAATACAATTTGAAATACAAATCCAATAACTAATGATATAATTTCAATTGTTCCATTTTTAATTACTGAATCAAGTGCCAACATTGCCCAAAAATTTGGAATTGGGCTAAATATGTATTTTAGATTGCCAAGATTTAGTAAAAAAGCAAATATTGGAAGGATAAATACTGAACCGCCTATCTTAAAAATGGCAAATGCCTGAACCTTGTTTGTAGCAAATGTGCTTACTAACAATGCGGAAAAAGGTGTAAAAAGTGCAAATAATACTGCTACTGGAACATAGGCAGTATATGAAAACTGTGTGTTATCTATAAGACCTGATAAAGGCGGAAATATCAAAAGAACAATAAATGCAAATAATGACATGAAAAGCATTCTATATATAAGATAGCTATTTCTTGAAATTGGCATAACTCGCAGAACTGTTAGTAAATGCTCGTCTCTTTCATCAAGTATTAAAAATGCTGAAATAAAACTAAAAATAAATGGAATTAGAATTACAAGAAACATAAAAAGTAAAGAATAGTTTGCTGCAAGTGGAAAATAACTTTCAATTCTTGGTGCAATTAAGTGTACCATTATTCTTGAAAATACAATAAATAAAACTGGATAAGCAAAGAATGCAAATAAAAAGAAACGATCTCTTATTATATTTCTAAAATCATTAACTGCAAGTTTGAGAATATTTACCATTTTTTTATCCTCCTTTTGAGACAATATGTTTATAGAATGCCCTTCGGGCAAAGTAATATAGAAGTATAATCCAAAATATTTGGTAACCAAATCCATATATAATTTCCCAAACCTCAAGACTTGCTGAATTAAAAACACCTGTAAAAATAATAAATGCTGCTTGTGTAGGCCATAGATAGAAAATTACATTTTCATAAAGACCTGACAAGTGTAGCATTGGCGGAAAGGTAAGTCCTAAAAACAAAATTATCATTGCTAGTAAATATTCATTAATACTTTTTAATCTAGAAACAAAAATAAAACCAACTAAAATTAGAAGTATTGATGTAAGAATTATACCTAAGGCAAGAAATATAACATTAAAATCAACATTGTTAAAAATGTTCATAAGAGTCATAAATATTGTTGCCGAAATTATTGATAGAATTGTAAGTGAAGTAATCTTTGATAAAAGATAGTCATCTGTTTTCATTGGTGTAATTACAAGTGCCTGAAGCACGTTTTCTGATTTTTCAAATAAAACAAGAGCACCAACAAACATGATTCCAATTATTGCTGGGTCAAAAAATAAAAGCATTGTATGAAAAATAGGACGGTTCATATCTTCAATTGCCTGAGTTGTTAAAAAATATAAAATTACACTAAGAATAGATATATGAATTATTTTATATCTATAAAGCAAGGTAAATTCCCATTTGAGCATATTTTTAAGATTACTCATTTCAATTGCCTACCTGTTGCTTTAATAAATATTTCATCAAGTGTTGCCTCAGCAGTGTGAATTGTTTGTACTTTTCCTGACCTTAAAAGGTCCAAAAATGATTTATTATCAGCAAGGTCTTTTAAATCAAAATCTTGCTTAATAAGTTCACCATTATTCAGATATTCTACCTTCACAATTTTCTTACCATGTCTAATTTTAAGCTCCCTTGGACTTTCAATGAGTGTTAGTTTTCCATCAACAATAAAACCCACTCTATCACACAGTTCATCAGCATCATTCATGTTATGAGTAGTAAGAAAGATTGCCTTTCCTTCCTTTCTTTTTTGAAGGATAATATCTTTTATTAATCGTCTACCAACTGGATCAAGACCTGTTGTCGGTTCATCAAGAAACCAAACCTCAGGATTATTTAGAAGCGATCTTGCAAAATTTAACTTTGATTTCATTCCTTTCGAAAATGTAGCAACACGATCATTTGCATCCTTTTCAAGATCAACCATTTTTAAAAGATCCATTGGTGGTGTAGTTTTTCCGCGATAAAATGAAGCAAAAAGTTCAAGATTTTCAAGTGCAGTAAGTTTTTGATAATGATTAGGAAGTTCAAAACCAACTCCGATTCTATTATATAAATCTGTTTTCCAACTTTCAAGGTCTTTACCTAATATATTTACATTTCCATTATATCCTTTTAAAAGTCCAATAATTACTTTTTGAGTAGTGGTTTTACCTGCACCATTCGGTCCTAGAAAACCAAATATCTCTCCTTTATTAATATTAAATGAAACTCCATCTACTGCTTTTTTATTAGATTTATTGTAAGTAAATTCTATGTTTTTAACTTCTATTGAATATTGATCTGGTATTGATTCTGAAACTAGTTTTTCTCTGGGGAAAGCAAAAATTCCTTTTGTACGACATTTTGGGCATGTAATTTCTATTGTTTCTCCTGGGGCTCCTTTAACAGTAATTTCATTTTTACAGTGGGGACATGCAACTTTTTTTGTTATTTGGTTTGTATCTCCCATCATTTTCACCTTTTATAACAATATATATACAATTCATTGATATATTCTATTTATGCCATACATGTATGATAGTTTATATATGAATTGGTATATTACGTAATCATGCGAAAAATGATTTTGGAAATGAAATTAAATGAAAAATATCTAAAAAACTTTGATTTTCTATTGGATAAGATTGAATCTATCGAGTTATTAGAGCTATTAAAAATCGATTTTCAAAAAAGAATTAAGATGGCAATTGCTGCAGTTATATTAAAGGATGGTCATACAATTGAAGATATTAAGATGCCTGATTATGTGGAAATTTTTAATGTTTTACAAAAACAAGGAAAAAGATATATATGCTTAATAAAGGCTAAATATTTTAAAAGTCTATCTTCTCTTGCAAAAAAATTTAATATCGATATAATATGGGATACACCATCAGTTTTAACAAAAGATAAGATGATTATTAGTGTGACTGGTAGCGAAGAGAACTTGAAAAAAATTCTAGATCTATTCAAAAATATTGGGACAGTTTCAAAAATTAGTTTTGTTAAATCCATCTATAGTGAACAAACAATTCTATCCTGTTTAACTGAAAAACAAAGAGAGATTTTAATTGCTGCAAAAAAGAATGGATATTATAGTTATCCCAGAAGAATAAATAGTAAAGAGCTTTCTAAAAAAATTGGTCTTAGCAAACCTACTGTTGTTCAACATCTTCGAAAAGCAGAAGTTCGTCTGGTTTCAAATATATTAACAGGTTATTAATTATACAAACAAAAATGTTAAAAAATATTATTTAATCTTATTTAAAAATCAAATATTGAATAATCAAAAAGGTGATAAATTGCCAAAGACACAATTTAATTTAAAACACAAAGAAGTTCTAGACACATTTTTACTTGAAATGCCATTTGTTAAATCAGGGAAGATGTATGGTCATCCAGCATATTATGTTGGAGGAAAACTTTTTGCCTCTCTCTTTATGGAAGGTGTATGTGTAAAAGTCCCTGAGAAATTAAAAAATGAATTGATTGATGGAAAAGATATAGTACAATTTGAGCCTATGGGCAGAAAAATGAGAGAATGGATACTAATAAACAGAAAAAAATCAGAGGATTATTTAAAAGATAAAGATATCTTTGAGAAATCACTTGAATATGTTGCTTCACTTTCAAATATTCAAATAAAGAAAAAATAAATTTTATCCATTTAATTATTAAGATTGTTATCCATTCTGCTAACATGTGTTATTTGATTAATTAACCTTAAATTAAGATAATTTATGACCATCTATAATTTAAGGAGAATAAAATGAAAAAAATAGTAATAATAATATCCTTTATCCTACTACTTGCAACCATATCAAGTTGTTCAGCAGAGATATGCAAAAATAATGTGACACTAGCGGATGAGTGGAATGGAGAAATAAGAATTGAAGGGAAAGATGAAACGGTTTGGACGGGAATTGTAACAGTAAGTGATTCAAATATTTCTGCAAGAAATGTTGATACTGGAGAAACTGAAAAACATTACATACCATATCCAAGTGTAATTGGGGCTGTTGATAAGGCATCAAAATTAGATGGATTTTCATACTCTGTTGATTATTGGCCAACTTGGAATGCTTTTATCATTACAAAAGTTGAGGATGATTCTGATTGGTGGCATTATTGGGTTGACTATATTTTGCCAATGGTTGATGTTGGAACCTATGAATTAACAGATGAAGATAGTAAAATACTTCTTGGTTATCTTGAATCTTGGGAAGCACATACATTGAAAATAACTGTTGATAAAAGGGAAGTAAAAGTTAATGAAGAGTTCACGGTAAGAGTATTCAATGAAACAGATAGCAATGTTGAAGGAGCTACTGTATATGTTGATTCTAAAACATATAATACAGACAATGATGGTAAGGTTACTATAAAAATTTCAGAAAAAGGAGATTACAAAATATATTCAGAAAAAGACGGATTTGTAAGATCTGAAAAATTAGATTTGAAGGTAAAGAATAGTAGAGATGTAAAATATATGCATTTCTTTATTAAAAACCTTAAAAAAATTATATTATTTAAATTGTTACCAATTTAGGTATCGATTGTTACCTTAATACAAAATTATTAATCATAAATTGATTTAACAAATCTTGTGAACAGAGACCTTATCAAGAATATAGTATTATTATCGGTACCAATAATAGTAATAGCCTTGGCAGGAATAGGTCTTTTAAGTACCGGGATTATAACAAATGAACCATTGAAAATTAATACAAATAAAATCAATGCAACATTGATTATTGACTATGGAGATAATCAAGTTGACACCTATAATCTGAAAGTTGAAAATGCAACAGTATATTCATTATTAATACAGGCATCAAATATAAATGGTTTTGAAGTGGGAGCAGAATATTACGATAATTACCAAAGCCATTATATATATTCGATAAACAATGTTGTAGAAGGAAAGGACAACAAATTCTGGCAGTATTATATTAACGGAGAATATGGGACTGTTGGAGCTGACCTACAAATATTAAAAAATAATGATACATTAAAGTGGAAATATCAAGAGCCAAAAATTTAAAAAAATTTAATAATAGAAAATAAATGGAGATAAAACCATGAAAGAAATAATAAAAAATAATGCATCAAAAATTTTTACTGCATCTCTTTTGATTCTATTGGGTGTAGTTGGAAGGCTAACATTAACAAAATTTTTGCCTAGTTCACCATCAATATACATAACTGTAAATGGAATAACCCAACCAATGTTTATGATGGACCTTTTTTTTATAGTAGCAATAATTTCAATACTTACAGGAATTCTTTTGAAAAGCTACTATGTAATTTTAGTCCCTCTTTCAGTAATGATGATTACAGATATTATAATTGGAAATAGCTTTATCTTTATATTTACATGGTCAGGATTTGCACTTATAGGTCTCATATTTTATGTATTGAAATTAAAAAATAAAATTACTATCCAAAGAAAACCTTTGATTTATGGAGCAGGGATAGGAAGTATACTCCTATATGATCTCTGGACAAATTTTGGATGCTGGCTAGGATGGTATCCACACAATCTTTCAGGTCTATCATTATGTTACACATTTGCAATACCATTTACTCTCTGGCATCTATTATCAACAACAATTGCAATAACAGTAATTGTCTTGCCTATAATATATCTTAAGGAACACAAAAATATCAAAATAGACTTATCCAAAAAGAAAATTCAAAAACCAATTTCAACCTAATTTTCCTTTTTTATTTTTTTTGATATCAATTTTTATTTTTTTCTTGCTTATAGGTATAAGTTTTTTAAGGTTAATAGTTGAATTGTCTTTTGGTTTAAATTCATCTATTGCTTTTTCAGGTATTTTTCCGTCAACTTCATAAATGTAAAAACCACCATCACCATCAATTGATGTAATGAACTGATTTTTACCATCACTTTTAGTTTCAATACCAGGAAGTTGCTTTAGAATTTCAAAAATTGTTGTGTTTTTTTCAATTTCTATTTTTGATTCCTCAATAAATGGTTCAAATGCTTTTTCGATAGATTCAATATTAGCAGATAAAAGATGTACATTTCCTATTATTCTTCTTTTTATCAAACCTGCTTTTTCAAGAATTTTTATATGCCTAGATACAACAGGTTTTGAAAGCTTAAGCTCCCTTGAAATTTCAGAGAGATGTATTTCTTTATTTACAAGTTTCTTTATTATTTTAATTCTTGATTCACTACTTAAAGCATAAAACAAATTTTTGTTATTCATTTTAGTAACGTTTGTTATTATTTTTGTAATCTTTAAATCTTTCTCTTTTATATTAAAACAAAAAGAGTATTAAAAATGGATAAAAAAATTCAGATTATATTTATAACAATTATCATCTTTATACTTTTTAATATTCCTTCAAGTTATAAATTTGTTGCCGCAATTAATAAGGGAAGTTACCCTTATCAACCAGATGATTTTGAGATTATAAATGCATTAGCTTTTTTAAAAAATAAGCAATCAGATGATGGAGGAATTGGTGGAATATCTGTAACAGCTTGGGCCGCAATGGCAATTTCAGCATCTGGAGACGACCTTAATGATTGGGATAAACTAATTTCCTTCCTAGAAGAAAAAAGTGTTGTGCTCGATCCAAACAAGGCAACTGATTGGGAAAGACACACCCTTGCAATTATTGCATGTGATAAAAACCCACGAATTTTTGCAGGTATTAATTTTATTGAAAAAATTATAAGTTTTTATGACGGAAATCAAATAGGTGACAAATCAATTCTATATGATGATTATTTTGGAATTATATCTTTAGTATCTGCTGGTATGAAAATAGATGATGCAATAATTCAGAATACTAAATCCTATATCATTAGTAATCAAGATCCAAATGGCGGATGGGGAGATGCCGATTCAACTGCCGCAGCAATTATAGCTTTAATATCTGCAGGGGAGGATAGAAATTCAAAGATTATTACTAATGCACTATCCTATCTAAAAACATTTCAAACAAACAATGGGGGTTTTCATTCTTGGGGGGAAACAAATGCTGCATCAACCTCATGGGCAGTTATGGCAATTTCAGCAACAGGAAATAATCCAACAAGCAGTGAATGGAAAAAAAATGGAAATGATCCTATAACCTATCTAATAAGCTTACAAAAAAAAGATGGAAGCTTTAATTGGACTAAAAATCAAAGCAATAATCCTGAATGGATGACATCATATGCAATACCTGCATTACTTGGAAAATTCTATCCAATTAAAATAAACGAATCTGGATATGAAAATAACAATCCACCAAATAAACCAAGTAAACCAAATGGACCTATCAAAGGAGAAACAGATATTTCATATACATTTAAAACAAGTGGTACAGACCCCGACAATGATAGAATTCAATATCTATTTGATTGGGGAGATGGATCATTTAGTGACTGGACACAACTTTTTAATTCTGGAAAAAGTGTATCATTAACAAAAAAATGGAACAGTCCTGGCATATACAGTATAAGAGCACAAGTAAAAGATGTGCATGGTTTGACAAGCGAGTGGTCAAATGTGCTCAATATTACAATAAGTAAAAAAAATGAGTTAAATTATTGGACAGGATCCGTAAGAATTGAAGGAAAAAATAAAACAATTTGGAAAGGATCTGTAAAAGTTTATGATACATATTTTCATGTAAAAAATGTAAGTACAGAAAAATTTGAAGAACATTATATTTCATATCCAAATGTAATTGGTGCACTTGATGAGGCAGCAAAAATAGGTGATTTTTCTTATTTTGTTGAATATTTGCCTGATCAAAATTTATATTTGATTTCTAAAATTGAGAATAATTCAAACTGGTGGTATGTTTGGATTGATTATGAATTACAAACTCTCGAATCAGAAATTTACGAAATAAAAGATAAAGATACAGAAATTTTATTTGGTTATATTGAAAGTAGGAATGCTCATGCATTAAAAATTGCAATTGATAAATCAAAGGTTAAAAAAAATGAAGATTTAACTGTGAGCGTCTGTGATGAAAATGGCAATTGTGTTGAAAATTCTTCAATATTTGTTGATTCAAAAACATATAAAACAAATGAATTTGGAAATAATACTTTTAGTTTTAGTGAAAATGGATTATTTGAAATTTTTTCTGAAAAAAATGGATTTGTCAGATCAAATAAAAAAATTGTAGAAGTTATAAAAAATACTAGAATAACCAAACCTATCTCTAATAGTTTTTATTTTATGAATCTTGTTCTTTTTAAAAATATTAAAAAAACATGGGTTATTGGTGCAATTGATATAGAAGTTGAGACATCTGAAGAAATTAAAAAAGTAGATTTTTACATTAATGATAAATTTGTATATTCTGATAATTCCACTCCATTTGAATTTAGATTAAATGAGAAATCTTTTTTTAACAAGACTAAGATTTTGGTTAAATCTTATAAACTAGATGTGATAGGCTATAGAACCATTTTGAAGCAACTAATAAAAATTGTAAAATTTATAAGAAATATTTATGAAAAACACGGATTTATAACAAGATTGGGGTTTCTAAAAAATTATTATAAAAATATTGATAAGACAAAATTTATTGAAGAAGATATTGAAAGTATAGAAATAATAGTTCTAAATTTATTACCATATATTCATAAGTATTGAATTTAGATTTTTATTATAGTTTTATTTTTGGGTCTTTACATTTGATAATAAAAATTGGTATAGTTTAAACCATAATATATCCTATGTTATAGACGAAATATTCTATATTGTGTTAATTTGTTTATAGTGAAAAAAATGTAATCAAATTTTTTAGTTAAAATATTTTGGATTTTGATTTATTAAAATAGTATTATTTCTTTTTTTCTGATTTAGGTAATCCTATCCATTTTGGTGTCCTATCTATGTATTCTTTGTAACTCTTACCATAATGCTTCAGTGTTACCGCTTCCTCTATTGGTGAAAGATAATTTACTATTAAAATAAATAATACTGTTAATAAAGTATAAACCCATGAAATACAGGCAATTGCAATACCTGCATATACTATAAAGAACCCGATAAACATAGGATTTCTTGAATATCGATAAAGTCCCTTAGTAACCGGTTTATCCCTTGGAGTAGTTGCAAAATTTATCATTGTTAAAATTATCAAAATCAAACCAATTAGGTAAACAATTAATCCAATATAGAACCATATTGTTCCAAGCTTCAATGATAAAAAAATACTATAAAAAAATGAAAAAAACATTGCTAAAACTAAAAACATCGAAACAATTTTATCTCTCCCCTTCTGTGTGAATTGTTCTTCAGACATTCTTTTAGAAAATAGAAATTTTACTCCACCAAACCAAAAAATAATTAGTGGGATAATTAAAATCCAAGCATTCCAAAGCCCTATATCAAAATCAGGTATAATTGACATATTTTAACCCTCATTTTTAGTTTTTGTTAGTTTATTTTTATATTGCATATACCTAATAATGCCCAATATAAAATTTGACCTTGGAACTCTTTTCATATATTGTTTATATTCATTACCAAATTTTTCAATTAACCGCTCATCTGCTTTTAATAAATCAATGTATGTAAGCGGGATAATAGCAATACCAATTATGATAACAATCCAATGTTGGAAAAGTAGCATTCCTGCTATTGCAAATAGAATAAAAGTTACAAACTGTGGATGGCGTACAATAGAATATAAACCTGTATCAACAAGCTTAGTTGTATGAATATAACTTTTTCCCTTTTTCACCTTTCCTTTCTTACGAAATTCAAAAATAGGAAGCATCCCGAAAATCATACCTGAAAAAAAATATAGTCCAATCCCCAAATATGCTAATACTTTAATTTGAGTAACTACAGATAGTAGATAAATTCCAATAATGATTTGTAAAATAAAAAGAATACTTGATAGAGTTGATAAAACAGCATCTATCCAATTACTACTCTTTTTTGTCATTTTGTTTTCTCCTCAATCTATAATTTAATAACAATTATTACTAATTAAAATTAAAAGTTTTGTATTTTGTAATATATTGTGTTAAAAAAAATCAAAATATCTTATTTATATTTTTAATCATTATATAACTTAAAAGAAAAAATTTCTTTTCAATGATACATTTATTTCTCCTATAAATTTTTGGAAAAATATCATAACTGATAATTATTTACCATTTTTATGACAATTTTAATAATATTTTATTGGTTTTTTTCCTTAATTTGCCAAATTTTTACCAATTATTGTAGGTTAAATTTTGAATTATTCCATTATATGATGGTAAATTACCAATAAATATATATATGGTGAATTACATATTATATTTTAAAAAAAAAGGTGTTATGAATGGATAATGAAGAAGTTCAGCATGATGAGATCTTAAATGAAATTGGATATTTTGCAAGGCAAATAGATTCTGAAATGACAATTTTTGAGAGAATGAAAATAACAAAATCAACACTATATAAGGTAATTATGGCAATGGGAATATATCTGACAACTATGATTCTTTTAATCTTCATATTATAGCTTTACTATGATAGAAATAATTCCAATAGTAGTTATTCTTGCCTTCTTATTTGAAACAATGGATTCATGTGCAGGAATGGGTTTTGGAACAGGTTTGACACCTTTGTTATTTGTTTTAGGATATGAACCTCTACAAGTAGTTCCGATACTATTGATATCAGAGGCCATTACCGGCTTTACGGCTGGTTTTTTTCATCAAGAATTTGAAAATGTTAATTTTAAAATAAAAAAACCTATTACAAGAGAAACAAAGGTTATGCTCAATATTGCAATATTTGGATGCTTTGCAATTATTATATCTGTTTTTCTAACATATTACGCAATTAAACTTGATAAGACATTTATAAAATCATACGTGGCAATTCTTGTAATAATTATGGGTATTATTGCAATGATAAAACTAAAGAGTAAATCAGTTAAATATAAACCAAAATTATTAACCTTCTTTTCAGCTCTTGCCGGTTTTAACAAAGGTATAGGTGCCGGTGGATATGGTCCTGTGGTAATGTTAGGACAAATATTTTCAGGGATTTATGAAAAAACTGCTACAGCAATTGTTACTTTATCAGAAGGAATTGTATCTATTGTTGGAGTAGGATCTTTTGTATTAATTCCAGTTATTAGCAATCAACCTATTGAAATAGACTTCATTTTATTGCCATCAGTATTTACTGGTGGCTTTATAGCAGCATTATTTTCACCTTATCTGGTACGAGTGTTTCCAAATAAGGTTTGGAAGATTATAATTCCAATTTATGCTTTAGCAATTGGTTTTTATGTTATCGCTGAACTATACTTAATTTAAAAAATTATATTATTAATAATTTTATACCACTATGAGGTCTGAATATGAAAGTAGAACTCAATGATATTAGATGTGTAACAGATACCTCAATTACTATTAGAGGCTCAAGACGTAGAATGACAGTTCCATCTGAAGTTGTTGAACTTTTAAATCTTAATGATGGAGATAAACTTAGATGGATTGTTTTTAAGGATGGGAATGTTCAAATTCAAAAAGTAAAAAAGTAAAAATTATTAAAAATTAAACAAATTTCTTAGATTAAAATTAAAAAATTATATTTTTACCTGTAATAGTGACCTAATCTCTCATCTATTTCAATAGCAATTTTAATCATCTGTTCCATTATTCTATCAATATCTGCTCTGATTTCCTCAATGCTTTTTTGCAAACTAGCTGATCTTAATTTATACTTGTTATTCTCCTTTATTACTATTCCAGCGGATATAAAACTGTTAAGATGATGAACTATAGCTCCCCTTGTAAGCTTTAATTTCTCAGCAATTTCATCACTTGCTAAAGATTTTTCTGGATCGCATGTTTCTTTCACAAGTAACTGAAAAATTCTCCCTGCGGTATCTTGTTTATCTCTTTTTGAAAAATATCCGAGTGATTTACAAAGATAGTCAATATCGTCATTAAGGCTTCCTGGTGCAGGTGATCTAATCTTTTTTATTATTATATGCTGAGGCATAAGAATAGTTATGTTTAAAAGAATATATAAATTTTTTCTAAAAAATGTAAATTTTGTTAATTTAAAGTTAACAAAAGAATAAAGTTTATATATAAGTTCTTACATACATATATTAAAAGACCTTAAATTAACAAAAAATAAAATTAATCAATAGCAGGAGGTAAAAATTATGGCAATTAGAAAGAAAAAACAAGATAAATTAGCTGCTAGACCGTCAGAACCCAAAGGAGAAATAACAAGTATGAGACCATTTGATCTTTGGTCTGAAATGGACAGAATGTTTGATAATTTCAGAACCGACTTTGATGAATTGTTTTGGCCTTGGGGACAAAGAACATATCCAGGAACCGCAATGACTGAAAGGAGAATACCACCAATGGATGTAGCAGACCTCGGTGATCGCTATGAGCTGCATCTTGAAATGCCAGGTATACCAAAAGACAACATAAATATTGAAGTTACACAAAACACAATAGAGATATCTGCACAATATGAGGAACGCAAAGAGAACAAAGATAAAAATTGGCTTCGCAGAGAAAGATCAAGTACCAGTTTCTACAGATCTCTTGAACTTCCAGAGGAATTAAAGACAGATAGCATAGACGCAGAACTAAAAGAAGGAATACTAACATTGAAATTACCAAAAGTTAAACCTAGACCAGAACAAAAAGCTAAAAAAATTAAAATAAAATAAATTTTTTAACTTTATTTTTCTTTTTTCGATATTAAAAGAAAAAACACCTTTTTCAATATTTTTATAAAACTTTTTTTTATTCCTCTTGGAATTGCATATAGGGAGCATACATTTTTACAATATTTTTTAACTTTTCAGTTTCATTGTGAATTAAAACCTGTTCTACAGCAACAATAGCGCATACAGATACTTCATCCTTTCCGAAATCACCAACTATATCATCAGTTATTGCCAAAACCTCCTCTTTTGTTAGTCCAGAATTTAGTGAAATCATAACACATTTTCTAAGATTTCTCCTCGCAAGACCGCATTTTTTAAAACATTGTTTTAGTTTGTTCTTTTTTAGCTGTTTTGTTTCCTCTTCTATTGAAATCAATCCATTTTTATTATGTTTCTCTTCGTAACGCATTGCTTGACCAATAGCAGTAACTGCACAAAGATATGCTTCATCCTTCCACTTTCCAACAGCCATCTCATTTGCTACATCAATAACATCTTGTCTTGTTAAACCTGAGCCCATAATATTAATTACACACTTTCTAAGTTGTGTTCTTCCTGAAGCACATTTTTTAAAGCATTCTTTTAGACGATTTCTTATTTCCTTTTTTTCCATTGAAAATCCACCAATACTCTTTTCAAAATAGAATTAGAAATCATATTTGGGGAAAATCATTCTAGGCAAATAATACTTGATTTTGCTAATATTTTTATTTTTTATTAATCCTTTACTATCTTTCCACAGCTTGGGCACCAGTAACATTGTGGATTAACAAGTCTTCTCATCTGTGTTTTACAATTTGGACAGAGGGGATTCAAGCATCTCCTTGTTCAAATTTTCGTTCTTTAACTATGTCTATTGGTTTTGCCCTTACACTCTCTTCAAAACATAGCACTTGATCAACGGCTATAATACCACATAAAGATACGTCATCCCTCCCTACTCCACCTACTAATTCGTCTGTAAAGGCCAGAATTTCTTCTTTTGATAAACCTATGTTTAAAGCATTAATAACACATTTCTCTAGCTGTCTTCTTGCTAAACCACACTTCTTTAAACACTGACGAAGTCTATTTTTTGGTCCATTCTTTACATTGTCTGAAACAGAAATATTATTGTGGTTCGGATGTTTTTCTTCATAACGCATTGCTTGTCCTATAGCAACAATAGAGCACAGTGAGGCTTCATCTTGATTTGCTCCAGTACTAATCTCACTAATTACTTTTAAAATCTCTGATTTGGACAAACCATCATTCATTGACCTAACAACACATTGCCTTAGTTGTTGTCTTCCAGCAGCACAATTTTTAAAACATTCTCTAAGCTTATTTTTTATTTCATTTTCTTTCAATATTTCTCTTGGACTAATCCTCATCTTGCACTCCTCCTATTTTCCTCAAAACGCATTACTCTACAAAATTCACAAATAACATCAAAATCAGGTCGTGCCATACAGATTCTTATCCGATTTTTTATTTCATCAGCAGTAAAACCTGCATCAAAAGCAGATTCTACAAGTTTAGAAATTAAATCAACATTGTTTGCATTTATTGCTATACAGATATTTTCTAAAATTTCACTTTTTTTCTCCTTCACTTTTATGTCTCCTTTGCATATAAATTAAATATCTTCTTTCTCTTTCCCTCTGCCTTTTTTCTAATTCTCTTTTTTCTCTTTCATCTGACCAATTTGGCATCATTCTTCAACCTCATTTTTAAAGCCAATTATATATCATTTAACGATAATGATATTATTTCCATATTTTTTGCTATTCTATAAAAATATATTACAAGGCATGATTTATAAAGTGTATGTACAAAAATTAATATAAATATTGATAAAATTGCTAATTATAAAGTAAAAAATTAATATTTATTAACATTTTTACAATATTTGTTTGCTATAATTAATAACAATTTTAATTATTATAATGTTAAAAATGATATAGTTGAAAGTAAAAAAGTATAAAAATTAACATTTTATACAAGTTTATATGGATGATTTGCTAAATAATGAATTAAATCTAAAATTACTAAAATACATTGTTTCAGGACAAGGAGTAGAAATAAATATCAGTAAACTCTCAAAAAACCTTAATAAACATAGAAATACAATTAAAGATAGAATTAATCAAATGTTCAAACACAATATCATAAATAAACCACAGTATCCATTTCCATGGTTATTTAAAGAATTACCTCTAATGGTTATTTCTAGAAATAATTTTTTAAGGGATGAAAAAACAAAACATTTCATTGAATATGATGATCCTATCTTTGCTGCATTTTTCTTCAAGGAGGAAGAATATAACACTTTGATGATTTCTTTTCATAAAAATGTCTGTACTCACCAGCAATGGTATGAGAGGATAATAAGAGAAGAGATTGTTCCGTATAGAGAAGAAGGCTATTCCACACAAGTGCTTCATTTAGGTACTGGATGCTTTGAAAAATATAATCCTTCAATCACAATTAAGGTAATTGAACAAAATATAAAGGAAGGTCGGCAAGAATCTATAAGAGGATATGAATTAGACGATTTATCTTTTGACATATTAAAAATGGTCTTACGAGGTGAAGGTATACGAACAAATGAGAACTATCTATCAAATGTATTAAATGTTCATAGGAAGACTATTGAAAGACGAATAAATAGTCTCCTTGAAGAAGGAGTAATAAGTAGACCTGTCTGTAGATTCCCAAGATTGATTGTACCACCTGAGTATATTTTAGTAAAATCCTTGATTCAAATTAAAAAAGAGAACGATAAAGTTTTAAAATTGTTAAAAAGCGACCATCATATAACATGGATAATCAAAGCAGTCCTTGGAAGGGGAGGATATAACTTAGTTGCATTTAGCGCGTTTTTAAAAATAGAAGATCATTTGGAATGGCAAGAAAAATTAGACCAAGAGATGCCAAACTGTATAGGCGCAATAAAAAATACTTATCTTTCACCATCAATGACATTTTCAATTGACCCAGAATATGTTTCCCTCCGTATTATAAAGGAGAGGTTAAAGAACTTTCACAGGAAAAGCCTTGGAGAGTCAAATATATAACAATACTAAAATACATAGAGAAATCTTTAAAATGATTTAAAATAAGGGTTCGTATAAGATGGCGAATGATTTAAAGAAGTTGATATCATACAAATCTAAAATATAAACTTTTAATATAATTCCTTGTTTTTTTCATTTTTATAATAATTTTCCTTGTAAAATAAGCTCAATATTTATGAATTTGAAATCAATTTTACATTTATAATTTAAAGTGGAGTAAAATATGATCAATATTTCAAAAAAACCATTCGTTTTAAATCATAAATTTTTTACAGGTTCATTAATTATAATATATCTTGTATTATTGGCTTATAGTATTATCTCATAATTTAAAAATATATAGGTGGAAAAATCAATGCCCAAGAAAAAATCCAAAGATAAAAAACAAAAAAAAGAACAAAAAAGTTCTTGGGGAAATACATTAAATGATCTAAGATAAGATTTGAAAATTAGATTAGTATAAATTGACGATTAATAATAAAATTTGAAATGACGTATGATATAGAGAAAATTAATTCATATTAGCAATCCCATCCTCTCTTATAAACTCTAATCTACGTCTCTTTTTTTCTTTTATATCAATAAGTTTTTTTAAACCATTTATATTCCATATTTTGTTGCTATGAAAATTGATAATATCAATAAACAAATCCTTTTTTTACTGCAAAAAGACGCCCGTATTACTTTTAAAGAAATTGCAACTGAACTTAAACGTTCAGAAACTACTGTTAGAGACCGAATTAAAGCAATGGAAAGAGTTGGTATTATTCAGGGTTATACTGCCCTTATTGACAAAACTGCTCTAGGATTAAATTTCTTTGCTATGATTCTCGCAAATCCTGTTTCCTCTTCTGACCTTGATTCTATTACAGATAAGGTAAAGAAAGTAAAAAACGTCTTAAGGGTTTATCAAATTTCAGGTAATAAGAGACTTGCAATTTTTATGGTAGCACCATCCTACAAAGAGTTAAAAGAGATAATAAGATTACAGTTAATCCCACTCGGTTTGAAAGACGAAGAAATTGTAAATGTTCTAGAGGCTGATCGTGAATTTATTTCTCCTTTAGAGATACCTTAAGTAAATATTTAGCTGTTTTAATTTTCAACTTGAATTCCGTGTTTAGCTGTGTTTTTTTATTTCTTTTTGAGGTTTTTGTAAGGTTATTTTTATGTATCTATTATATCTTTCTAGTAAATGCTTTTGGACATTATAGAAAAAAACAGAACTAAAAATCTATATTTAAAGAATTGAGATGAGAGCATGAAGAGGCATCTATTACATTCTCCTCCCTCTTAAGCTCTCATTTCGTGATATAAAAAATAATTATTTGGAGTTTAGAAAAATATGATGACTGGACAACAACCAATTATTATTTTAAAAGAAGGCGCAAAAAGAGAAAAAGGTAGAGATGCACATAAAAATAATATATTGGCTGCACACGCAATTTCTGATGCAGTTAAGTCAACACTTGGACCAAAGGGGATGGACAAGATGCTTGTTGATTCTATGGGAGATGTTGTTATAACAAATGATGGTGCAACTATATTAAAAGAAATTGATGTAGAACATCCAGCTGCCAAAATGATTGTAGAAGTAGCGAAATCTCAAGATGAGGAATGTGGGGACGGAACAACAACAGCTGTGATTCTAACAGGCGAGTTATTGAAATATGCTGGTGAACTTTTAGATCAAAACGTTCATCCAACGGTTATTGCTAGTGGATATAAGATAGCAGCTGACAAGGCAATAGACATTTTAAATAAGGTTGCTATATCTATAAAACCTGATGATAAAAATATACTTAAACATATTGCTATCACCTCAATGGCCAGCAAAGGTGCAGGAGGCTCAAAAGAATTTCTAGCAGAAATAATAGTTGATTCTATTACTAGTATAGCTGAAAAAATTAATGGAAAAACATTTGTTGATTTAGATAACATCCAGATACAGAAAAAACAAGGTGGGAGCATAGAAGATACCGAAATCTTCAAAGGTATTATTTTAGACAAGGAAAGAATCGAGGAAGAAATGCCAAAGCAGATTAAAAATGCAAAGGTTGCATTGGTAAATACCGCTTTTGAGATAAAGAAAACCGAGTTTGATGCTCGAATAGAAATTAGAGATCCAACACAGCTACAACATTTTTTAGATGAAGAAGAGACCATGTTGAAAAAAATGATTGGGCATGTTAAAAAGAGCGGAGCAAATGTGCTTATTTGTCAAAAGGGAATTGATGATTTAGCTGAACATTTTCTAACAAAGGAAGGCATATATAGTGTAAAAAGTGCAAGTGAAGGAGATATGCATAAACTTGGAAAAGCAACTGGTGCAAAAATAGTATCAAATCTTGTAGATCTTTCATCAAAGGATCTTGGCTACGCTGGATATGTTGAAGAGAAAAAAATTGGTGAAGATAAAATGACATTTATATATGAATGTAAAAATCCAAAAGCAGTTTCAATCCTCATTAGAGGAGGGACAGAGCATGTTGTTGATGAACTTGAAAGGGGTATTCATGATGCACTTTCTGTAGTAAAGGCTGCACTTGAAGATGGTAGGATAACTGTTGGTGGTGGAGCAACAGCAACTGAAATTGCAATGGCATTAAGAGATTTCTCTCCAAGTATTGGTGGTAGGGAGCAAATGGCAGTTGAAGCTTTTGCAAGTGCAGTTGAGATAGTTCCAAAGACATTATCTGAGAATGCAGGTCTAGATCCTATTGATATTATGCTTGAGCTGCGCAGATTTCATAAAAAAGGAAATAAATATGCTGGTATAAATGTAAAGACTGGAAAAGTTGAGGATATGCTGAAATATAATGTTATTGAACCTCTTCGTTTAGGTATTCAGGAAATCCAATCAGCATATGAAGCAGCAAATATGATTCTTAGGATAGATGATGTTATAGCAACAAGGAGTGAAGGTATGACCACACCTAGCTCTACTGGTGCTGGTGACCTAGATGAATATTGAGATTTTTGCCTTAAAATCTCAAATTATGTAAAAATTGATTAAAATCATATTTAAGGGGAAAAGAAATAATTTTAAAACCAACAAATAAAAGGATAAAAGAATTCATATATTCATTAATATGAAAAATTCTTTTGTTTAATAATCAAATATTATATTAGGTGTTGAATATGAAAAAGAGGATTGATAAAGAGGAACGATTTCGAAGATTTATCAACTTCCAATATATTAAGATAAAAAGAACTGCTGCCGTAGGCAGTCTCATAATGCTTATTATAAACCTTTCATTTACTATCTATCCGTTCATTGAGCATAGAGGTCTTCATCCATATTTTGCAATACCGCTAATCTTTCTAATCGTATTTTTTCTAGTATGGTTGGCATCCCATATATATGTAAAAAATTTTGAAATGTACAGGACAGAATCTGTTGCTGATAAGGTATATAATCCCTATGCAGTTTATGCGATAGGTCCTTTTGAAGAAATGAAATACCGATATATGGAACTTGTTATAATGAAAGCACTATACGAGCTTTTCCCTGAAGGTGAAAAGAAACAAGAATTAAAAAAGCAAATTGAAAAGGTACAAAGCTGGTGTGATATTGGATATATCCCAAAGAAGGACTTTCCAAAACATTTGGAAAAATATTATATTACAAAAAAAGAGGGCAGATTGTAATTGATTTAATCATTTTTCCAAAAAATAACGAGAATAAAAAACTGATGATCTGAAGGAACATCAGATAAATATCTCTTCGATAGATTTATATAATAGTTATATTAGATATAGATATGATAAGAAATGTTAAATAAAAATCATTTTAAAAATCAAAAATCAAAAAAGAAAATAATAATACCTAAAGATATCCCAATAATATTTGTTAATGAATAAAAAAAATATATTTTTTTAAACACCCTCTTGAATTATTGGCTCCTTTTTATATGGTGTTTTTAATTCCTCCTTAATAACCTCTGCAAGGCGACGTATACCCTGTTTTATAACCTCATCATTTGAAAATGAAAAATTCAAACGCATTGAATTATAATTACCGCCATCAGGATAAAAAGCATCACCTGATACATATGCTACTTTTTTTGCTATAGCTTTTTGTAGCATTATATTTGTGTTTATACCTTCAGGGAGTGTAATCCAAATAAACATACCTCCATGAGGAATTGTCCATTTCGAACCCTTAGGAAAATAATTCTTCAGGGAATCAAGCATTATATCGCGCTTTCTTTTATACAGCTTTTTTATTTTCACAACTTGTTTATCTAGATAACCTCCGTTTATATATTCATATGCAACATATTGACTGAATACATTAGTACAAAGGTCAGCTGCCTGCTTTGCAAGAACCAGTTTATCAAGTATCTCCTTTGAAGCAATTACCCAACCTAATCTGAAACCAGGTGCTAGAATCTTAGAAAAGGTACTGACATAGATAACCCTGCCTTTTTTATCAAATGATTTTATTGGAGGTATGAATTTTCCTTCGAATATGAGCTCACCATATGGATCATCTTCAATTATTAGAAAATCATATTCAGAAGCAATATCAAGAAGTTCTTTTCTATTACTAAGGGACACTGTTTCTCCAGATGGGTTTTGAAAATTAGAGACCGTATAGAGAAATTTTGGATTAATACCTGTTCTATGTAACCTCTTTAAATTTCTTCTAAGTGAATCAATATCAATATCAACATCAGTCATTGGAATTGATTCACAGTTAGCTTCAAATGCTCCAAATGCCTGAATAGCCCCAAGATAAGTAGGAACGCTTGATAAGTATGTATCACCAGGGTCTAAAAAACAAAGCGCTGATAGAAATAAGGCTTGCTGTGCACCAGTTGTTATCAGGATGTCATGTAGAGTACAGTTTATATTATTTTTTTCCTTCATTCTTTCAGCAAGAACACCTCTAAGTAGTAACAAACCTTCTGTAGAACCGTATTGTAATGCATTTTTTATATCACGAATAAATATCTTATCTATACATTTATGGATTATTTCATCTGGAAATGCTGATGGATTGGGAAGACCTCCTCCAAAAGAAATCATATCTGGAATTTGAGTTACTTTAAGTAGCTCTCTTATTTCAGATGCCCTTAACATCTTTGCTTTTTTTGAAAATAACCTCTCAATATTTACAACCATAATAAACCCTGTATTAGGGCAACAAACAAGTTTTTATAAAAGTTGGTATTGGATTAAAAAATAAGAAAACAAGATTTAAAAAATGTTATTTAACCTCTAAATATAACAAAAACAAGATAGATTATATAAAAAATTAAAAAAATAATACCCTCCCAACGTTCTAATAAATGTTTTTTTCTACCAGTAAACATTGTTAAAAATAACATTAGAGGAGCAAGAATTGCTACAAAAATATCAACATTACTTGCTATATTAAATTGCAATGGTCTAATTATCGAGCTTATACCAAGTATAAGTAAAATGTTGAAAATATTTGAACCAACAATATTACCAATAGCAATATCAGTATTTTTTTTAAAGGCAGCCATAACCGATGTAGCAAGCTCAGGTAGAGATGTACCAAGAGCAACAATAGTTAAAGCAATTAAGGATTGACTTACTCCAAGAAAAGATGCAACTTCAACAGCACCATCAACAACCCATTTAGCTCCAATGTTCAAACCAATAAGCCCAATTATTATTAACAATATGGATTTTATGTGACCATTCTGTTTTATTTCAAGTATAGGCATATCTTCATTTTTATTTCGTTGATCTTTAGCAGATTTAAAAATAAAAAAAATAAAAAAAATAAAAAACAAGAGAAGAATCAAACCATCTATTCTACTTAGTTCAGTAAGATTGTTTTGAAGGAATATATTATAATTTGCTAAGATACCGAGTATAATTGTAGTAAATAAACAAAATGGTATTTGTTTCCAAACAGTTTCTTTTGTTACAAATAATGGAAAAATAATAGATGAAATACCAAGGATGACAAAAATATTTATAATATTACTACCAAGAATATTACCTATAGCAATCTGGCTATTTCCCTGTACACTTGCAAATATATTTACGATTAGCTCTGGAGCAGAAGTACCAAAGGCAACAATTGTCAATCCAATTATTAAATTTGAAATTCTTAATTTTTTTGCAATTATTGAAGCACCATCAACAAGAAAATCAGCACCTTTAATAAGAAAAATAAAACCAATTATAAAAAGTGTAAAATTTAATAGATTCATATTTTCTGTTTAATTATAATTTTATCAAGCAAATTTTAAATTAAGAATAATTGATTAATTGAAGATTTATTTTTCCTTAACAGTCAGAAAAGGTTTATTATAATTTAGTCTGTTAAGTTCGCTTCTAATTTTTTCAATTGCTTTATCCCTATCTGTTCCTAATCCAACAGCATCTGGATTTAACTCACCTGATTTAATTTGCTTTAACCATTTTTCTAATACTTTTCTTTCATACATCCTTTCTCACCTACCCATATTATGTTTATTATAAAACCAAGGTCCGAATAGGTTTATTGGTTCTTTATCATACAATTCCGAAATTTCTTCTGCATCCCTTTGTTTTTTCTTTCTTTTTTTAGGTGGCATTGAATTACCACTTCCTAATATTTATTTTTTAGGATTTCAACATTGCTACTTAATTCAGTAATATAATAATTTAGGTCTTTTAACAAGGAAAATAATAGAAAAAAGGCAAAAAAGCAAGGAACAAATTGATAAATTCATTATATTTGATAACTCTAAAGGTGACCTTAATGCAAAATATAATTAAAACGGTAATTGAAATGGGTAACTTTAAAACATTTATAAGATTAATACAGAAAGCAGGATTAACACAAACCCTATCAGATGGCGGTCAATACACAGTCTTTGCACCAAATGATACTGCTTTTTCTAAAAATTCTCCTGAAAAAATTGAAAATTTATTAAATGATAAAGATCGTTTATTAACTATTCTAAAAACCCATATTATTGCAAAAAAGGTAACATCACCATCACTTATGAGTTTGAAAAAAATAAAAACAATAAATGGGAAGGAATTGATTATATCAACAAAAAAGGGCTTACAGATAAACGATGTAAATGTAATTAAAACTGATATAGAATGTTTAAATGGAATTATTCATGCAATAGATAATGTTTTTTCATTAAAATGAATATTTGAATTAATAAAATTAGTCTATCTAATTGTTGTAAATTTTAAAATAACACCTGTTCCTTTAAGTTTCTCCTGAATACTGTCAATAAAAGTAAGTTCTTCTTTAATTGTTACTATACGCTTCCAATCGTATATAAAATCATATTTTCCTATATGATATTTTAAACCCATTTCACTTAATTTATTGAATATATAGGATGCTTTTTCACAATCAACATTTAAAAACACATCAATATAGGTTTCCATAGGCATTACCAAAATAATACTAAATTAAATTCAGATAAAAATGTTTTTAATTTATTTTCAAATTTATAATTGATTAACACCTACTTCAATTTTTTTCTTATTTTTCTTTCGTTTATTACTTGTTTGACTAAATTATATAATTGATTAACACTTTTTTTATTATATCTAAAATTATCTTGATATGGACATTCTTCATCAACAATAGCACTTTTTTGTTCTTTGTTAAAAATAAGAGGATATAGCTTACAACCTTCAGGTCTATTTTCATAAATTAAACAGATTTTTCCGTTATGAAAAACACAGTGTCCATCTTTATTTTTTAACTTTAACCACCCTTTTTTAGTTTTAACAAAAAAATTTCTATTATATCCAATATTTTCAATTCTTTGAATATCATTATTTGATAGTAGCATCGAAGTTTTCAAACAACATTTTATGCATTTGTTTCGAATGCAGATATTTCTTTTCAAGCGATTTCTTAAAAAAGCTGATATTTATGAATTTTAACTTTTGTTTTCTAATATTTTTTTTATTTTTTCCTTGGAAAACACTCTCAAATTTTATAACCTTAAAATAGTCTATTGAACTGAAAATATAAAAATAAACATAGACAAACGAGGTTTTTATTATGGCACGAAAACCAGGTAGTATGTATCATGATATAAAACAGCACCTGTATACCAGAAGAAAATATATGGGCGGTGTTCCTTTATCTCGTATTACACAGTTTGTTCTTGGAAATAAAAAAGATATTTTTCCATTAAAATTGAGGCTTTGTTCAGATGAAAGATGTCAAATTCGTCATATAGCTTTAGAATCAGCTCGAGTCACGGCAAATAGATATCTGGAAAAAAAGGTAGGAGTAAATGATTATAGATTAACAATTAATGTTTATCCTCATTATGTTTTAAGAGAAAATAAGCAAGCAACAGGCGCAAGTGCAGATAGAGTTTCTCAAGGGATGCGTGCGTCTTTTGGAAAAGCAGTTGGAACCGCTGCCCGTGTGAAACAAGGACAGGTTATCATGGAAGTTGAAACCTTTGAACGAAATATCGAATTTTCAAGAGAGGCTTTAATAAAGGCATCTTCAAAATTACCCCCACCCTGTAAAATAAAATATGCGAGCTGATAATTTTGGGCAATATTAGACAAACAAATATAAAAAACACGGCGATAGAACTTTTAGAAAAATATCCTGAGCAATTTGTAGTTGGTGATTTTCAACATAATAAACTTAAGGTTGGAGAGCTAACTGATGTTACTAGTAAACTATTAAGAAATCGTATTGCAGGATATATTACTAGACGTTTATCACCACATAAGAGAGATAGTGATGTGAGCGTGATTTATGATGAATAATATAAATTTTGAAAAAATGATGAGTGTAACATCTTGTAATGATCATTTAGGTGGTCTACTAGGCGAAGCTCTTCTTAGTTTTTTTTTAAAAGAAAATCTGATAAAAATGACAGGAAATGATTATGAAATTACTCAGAAAGGGTGGGATGAGTTAGAAATTATTGGTATTGATGTTGATAAACTTAGAACAGTAAAAAGAAAGATTGTTAATGTATGTTTTGAAAGTAATCATGGAATTCTATATGAGCATATTGGATCATATTTAGGAAATTTACTAATGGAAAGAATGATTGAGTTAGGCTGGATAAAAAAGAAGAATGAAAAAATATTTTTACTTACTGAAAAAGGATTAACCGGTTTGGAATCTATGGGTATAAAGATAAAGAATGCAGTATTGAGACAAAAAAATATTATCTAAAATCATATTTTTAAGGTGAAAGATTGAATTGAATGAGAAAATAATTGAATCTTTAAAAAAAATTTATGATTTAATCCAAAATTTTGATTGTCAGCACTGTCATCAATGCTGTGGACCAATAGTATGGTTTGAACCTGAGGAGATTTTAATTAGGAGTTACATGCAGAAAAAGAGAATAAAACGAATTTTATGGACAAAAGAAGAATTTAAACATAATAATATGAGATGCCCATATTTAATAAATGATAGATGTATAATATACTCTGTTAGACCTATTGTATGTAGATTACAGGGTAATATTTTAGAATTAAATTGTAAATTATTAAATAAAGGTGCATTAATATCTAAAAGAGAATTAAATTATATTAGAGAAGAATTTATTAAATTAATTCAATTAACAAATGGTATGAATAATTTCTATAGTACCCTTAAAATAAAATATGAGAGTATAAAATGAAATTGAAAATAGGGAATGATGAATTCTGCCTTCATTGTATGGAATGGCGAGAATATGATGAAAAAGGCAGATGTAAAATCTGTAAACATATTATTCATAGAGAAGAAAAAGAATCTGAAAAAGAAGGTTACAGTGGTTTAAAAAAAGAAGCCCCATCATTTGAAGAATTTGATGAAGATACTGGCGATTTTGATTATTAGATAATACTAGATAATGGTAATTATTATTAAAACAATTTTGTTATCTGGCTCATATGAAAATCAAATCGGTTTCAGCTTATCCCTTAGAACTTAAATTAAAAGAACCTTTTGCTATTGCAAATGAAACAATGTATGTAGGTGAAAATGTATTTTTAAAAATTGAAACAGACGAGGATATAATAGGATGGGGTTGCGCAACACCTGATAGTGTAACTTCTGAAACAAAAGATACTGTAGTAAATTGTTTTAATAGTGTTCTAAAAGATATTCTTATTGGAGAAGATCCTACTAGAATAAATTTTTTAAATGATGTTATTGAGGACAAAATAAAGGGAAATCCTTCATTAAGAGCAGGAGTAAATATGGCACTTTATGATATCCTTGGTAAAAAAGCAGAAATCCCATTATACAAACTTCTAGGTGGCTATAGGAATAAAATTGAGACCTCAGTAACTATAGGTTTGAATCCAATCGATGTTATGATAGGAAAAGCAAAGGAATTTGTGAATCAAGGATTCACTTGCCTTAAAGTTAAATGTGGAATGGATCCTGACCAAGATATAGAAGTTGTTCTTGCAATTAGAAGCACAGTTGGTCCAAATATTAAGATTAGGTTGGACGCAAATGAAGGATATAGTCTTGAAAAAGCATTACGTGTTATTGAAACATTAGAAAAATTGGGAGCAGATGTTGAAATACTTGAACAACCAACTCCTGCAAAATATCTATACGCTCTTAAGGAGGTAACGGCACAGTGTACTGTTCCTATTATGGCTGATGAAACTGCTTTAACTCTTAGAGACAGTCTTAAAGCAGTAAAAATGGAAATAGCGGACATGATAAATATAAAACTTATGAAAATTGGAGGAATTACAAATGCAATAAAAGCAAACACATATGCTGAAGTTGCAGAAATACCTGTAATGATAGGATGCATGAATGAATCAATGGGTGCAATGGCAGCGGGTGTACATTTTGCATGTGCATTTAAAAATGTTCAATATGCAGATTTAGATTCTGCCCTAGATTTTGAGGAAGATATTGTAAAAGGTGGTGCAAGTTATAAAGACGGATATGTTATTCCATCTGAAAAACCAGGTCTAGGTATTGAGGTTGATCTATAAGATGGAATCATCAAATTTCAATAAAATTTTAAATGAGACTCCAACATATACAAGATTTTTAAATGTTAATGAAATTGACAATTTAGTAAATCTTATTATAGATTTACCAAATGTAAAATTTAAAATCATTGGAAAAACAGTTGATGAAAAGCCTCTTTTAATGCTAGATATAGGAGAAAATGAAAATACAGCAATGATTATAGGAGTACCTCATAGCGATGAGCCATTGGGAAGTTTGGTCATAACATATTTTGCAAGATGGCTGGCAACCCACCCTGAAGCAAATTGCTTCGGATGGCGTTGGCTGTTAATACCAATACTTGAACGTAGGGGTATGTATCTAAATGAAGGATGGTTTAACATGCCTGAGTCTTTTGCAGCAATGGCAAAATCATCATTTAGAGAACCGACCGAAGACCAATATGAATGGACTTTTCCTATAGAATATAAGGATTATCAATGGACCCAGTCAAGACCTGAAACACTATCAGTCAAAGAGGTTCTAGAAAAAGAAAAACCGGAATTGCTCTGTAACCTTCATCATAGCGGTTTTACAAATGGATACTATTATTTTAGTAACGATTTACCGGAAGTTTATGAAAAATTAAGAAAATTTGTAGCTACTCTAAATATTCCATTATCTGATACAGCACCAGATGTACCTTTTGGTAGGATGCTTTCTCCTGGTTTTTATAAAATGTATGGTCTAAAAGATTATATTAATTATTTTAAAGAAAAGGATCCATTAGCATTACCAGCTTTAAGACGTGGTGCTTGTAGTGATGAATGGTACCAAACAAATATTGGGGGCTTTAGTTTTAATTGCGAGGTACCAATGTATCTAAGCCACAAGTTAAAAGATAAAAATCCGTCAAAAAAAACCTATAAAAAAATGATTGACGAGCGTTATAATAGAAAAAAATCAAGATTAGATTATTCAAAAAAAATACTTGAAATACTAAAAGAATACGAAAATATTGCTGATCCTCTTTTATTAAATTTAGCAAAAAAACATATTGCAAATGCCCAATTATCACTCGATCATGAAAAGAGGATAATTGAAAAAGTAGAGGATAGAACAATTACAAAAGCTGAAAAATTTGAAAATAGCGTACTTGAAGATATTTTTGACTTATTCTTCCTAGGCCAGATATGGAGGGTTGCAGAAAGTATTTGTGTAAAGGGTAGTGCTCCAAAAATCTGTAGACTTATGGAAACATCAGACCTTGAGATTAAATCTCTTGCAAAAAGTGTACAAGATAGAGGAGCTTTCTATCATATTCCGATTCGGAATTCTGTAAAAATGCAGCTTGGAAGTATACTTATTATCTCAGAGGCTTTAAAAAATAAAATAAAAATAGACTAATCATTAGAGTCATATGAGTAGCTTTCATAAGAAAGATTTCTACTAACATTTCTAGCCCTTTTATAACCATTTTCTTGTTTGTTAACTACTATTGGTGTTTTTCTGTGTTTAACAATTTTTAATAATTTTTGTGTTACATCAATAGTATTATTCATGTTTTCCTCCAAAACTTTTATTCAAATATTTTACCTTTATAATTTGACAAAGAGCATATATATAATACTTTCTATTTTAATTTAAAACATAATACTATACCAAAGGAAAAGTAATTGAACTTATTTTGAATACCTGGTTGATTATTATGGATTGTGGGGTTATACGCAGGGTTACAGCAGATGATCTTGATAATATTATCGAGTTAGAAAGAAAATGTTTCAATAAATATACAGCTTATACTCCAAGACAGCTAAGATATCTTATTACAATTGCAAACAGCAATTGTTTAGCAGAAACCTTTGATAAAAAACTTCGTGGTTTTATTATAGTGCTATATAACAATTGTACAAAAGTAGCGGGAATCGAAACAATAAATGTTGATCCAATATTTCAAGGTAAAGGGATTGGTAAAAAACTTTTAATGGCAGCTGAGGAGGACATGGGTACAAGATTAATTAAAAAAATAAGACTAGAGGTATCAGTTGGAAATATTTATGCAATTAAACTTTATGAAAAACTTGGATTTAGGAAAATATCATTTATAAAAGATTACTATAACTTTAAACAGTATGAATCATATGATGCATATAGAATGATAAAACAACTTGAAACATAAGACTTAATAATTTAGCCTAATGAGGTCCATTGTTCATTTTTTAATTCACAATTTCCATTTGTGTATTTTTTAATTATATCAATGAGTTTGAACCTAATATGCTCAGGTATCATATCTAGATCGCATGTTTTTTTATTTATATGTATTTTTTCAACGTGATCCACAGGTTTAATATTTAGACAATCCATTTTATCACCTATAAGATAAAATGATTGTTGTTTTTCATCTTCATCTAATCTCAGATTTGAGGGATTGACTCTATTAGAAAAATTATTAATATCCTCCTTTTTAAAATTCATAATTTCAGGATCTGCCTTGTTTGCAAGTATAAATAGTAAAACACCCATGCATTTCGAACATTTACCACATGGAACAATTTCTTCTTTTTCGAAATGACATGAGTGACATGATCTTTGATATCTAGTAAGCTCCGGGTAACGTTTAAAAAGGATTCTTTCTACAATTAATCCAGAAATATTTCTAACTGCTGACCATTGAATAAGTCCAGGCATTCTTTCTTTATACCAATTATTCATTAAAATATCATAATCTTGATGTTGGTCATATATACCATAATAATGTTTTATTCCAAGATATTTTGGACAAGTTCTTAGATCATCAAACTCGCTACCTATAAGAAGATTACCAATTTTTTTATCTGCATATATGGGAAGCAGTAAGAACACATAAAATGGAAAGATACACAATCGGATTGGATATGTATCTGCTCGTATATTTCTATGATCAGGTCTTATAAATTTTAGATTATCAAGCATGAAAACATAATATCTATCTATATTTGTCCAAACATGCTGAGTTTTGGTATCGATTTCCTTATGATATCTATAAGCAGGAATAGCGGTTCTCCAGTGTCCTCCACTTTCAGTAACATACAAAGGATATGTTTTGCATCCAATTTCATTAAGCATACCATAAGTTAATAGACTTTCTTTACCTCCACTAGACAAAACTCCACAGCTGTTTTCATCAAATCCATATAAAATTTTTTTATTATTGTAAATTTTTAAAGGTTTAATTAAAGCTATATTACTTGAATCTTCAGGCTTAATATTTTCATCTTTAGGAAGAAAATCTGGAAGAATATAATTAGCCCTCCTTCTAAGAATCTTATTTACAAAAATATCCCTACTAAAAATTTTGTTTAAATTATCTAAAATATAATAATCTGCTTTACTTATCTGAAAATTTAATTTAATATTTTTTGAAAATAAACCATAATTTAAAAGTGGCATTGTAAAAGCAAGGCGTAGAAGAGGAAGATATTCATCTTTTAAATTCTGCTCATATTTTAATAAAATGTTAAAAGAGGGTTTATCTCCATTAATTTTATTAAGAATTACATTTGAATAAACACTTTTTCCAAAAATTTTTGGTTCAGATAACTCAATTGAAGAAAAACAAAGTAAATCAGGCTTTCTACCTGGCATTAAGCTCCTCCAAAAAATCAACAATTTCAATGACGCCTTCGCTAAGAGGTTCATTAACAGGGACGTTAAAAGATCTCTTAAGTTTTATTTTTTCATTTTCAATATCATCTTTTTTCATATTTTCTTTGTTTAAACCGATTCCGACTAAAGGTTTCTCAGTTAGAAGTTGAGCAATATTTACCACTCTTTTAGGATCTGGCATTGGATAGTCAGGGAAGCCATCAAGATGAAGTCTTTTTGGAGCATGTACTAATATAAAACCATCAATTTTACCAGCAGCAAGAATTTCAAAACCACCAGGAAAAAAAGGATGGACAAGGCTACCCTGTCCCTCGATAATCATAAAGTCAGGTTCAAATTCTTTCCATGAATCAAGAATTGCTCCTTCAATTCCACCAGCTACAAAATCATTTATCATAGCATCAAGTACGATACCGTGCGGCCAACCTTGCATCCAACCAGTTTGACCAGTATAAATCATATCAGTTTTTCTACCCCTTTTCTTTAGTTCTTCATTAATCATAACAGCAATGGTTCTTTTACCAATAGCAGAATCAGTTCCAATAATTGCAATTCTCTTTGATAAAACACTTTTAATCTCACCTGTATAAAATCTTTTATAATCGCGAAATATCTTTCTTACATCAATAATTTTACAATTATTTTTTTCAGCAAGTTTTGAAAAAACAGGATCATCAGATATGAATTGATGCAGGCCAGACACGATATCAAGACCTTTTTCAAGTGCCCAAATAACTGCCTTATCATAGCCCTTAGGTAAAACTCCTCCCTCTGATACAGCTCCTATAATAAAAGTATCTACATCTATCTTATCGTAGGCTCTATTTAAATTATTATAAAGAGGAATATTTCTTTTTATTCCATCTAAAAATTCACCAGCATCGCTCTCATCAAGTGTAGTATCAACAATACATGCAATGTCAAACCTTTTACTAAATCTAATAAGACCATGGGCTGTTTTTCCATCAGCACAATTAAAAAGTCTATCAGAATAAACAATAGCTCGTTTATTTGTCATTACCCATCTCCAACCCCAAATTTGAATTTGATTGTAATTTACTTTCTACCAGTAAGTATAATGACATATCTGTCATTTGGTAATGGATTGTTTTTATGTCTGTCTAAAAGTGCAATAAGACCAGCAGTGGAAGCAGGCAAAACACTGAGACCCTCTTTTTCCCTTAATAGTTTTGAAAAAAATATCATATTTTTATCACTGGCGTAAGCACCCCATCCACTTGAATCTCTAATAGCCTCCAGAGCATAATCTCCATCTATAGAACGCCAATTTATCAATGGCTCATTTACAGCAGTTTCATGAATCTTATCGGGGGATAAATCTTCACAATTAGTTTGATTTTTTAAAAAGGCTTGTATAATTGGATTTTTCCCGAAAGATGATCCCGCAACAATTCTAGGAATTCTGGACGTTTTACCACGTCTGTATAGACTTAAAAATCCTTTATATACTCCAGCAAGGGTTGTACCATTAGAAACAGGCATTGCTACAACTGCAGGTGCATCACGCAATTCATCATATATCTCATAGGCTATCTCTCCGTATGCGCGAAATTGAATCATAGTATTATCCCCACCAGCATTCGCATCATAATATTCTTTTGTATCAGCCATTTCCTGGGAGATTTTCACTGCATTTTCATAATCACCAGGAACGCGTATTATTTTTGCACCATTATCTTCAATTTCTTTTATTCTGCTAGTATGATACTTTTCTGGTATATATATCTCACAAACAATACCTGCAATAGAGGCCGCAAGAGAAATTGCTGCTCCATAATTCCCACAGGTTGCAACAGTGACAGTATCATATCCCCTTCTTAAAGCATCCATAACCTGAGCAAATGCAATTCTATCCTTTTGAGTACCAGTAGGAGTTGTACCTTCAAATTTTAAAAAAATTTGACGGAGACCAAATTCACGTTCAATATTTCTTGCACGAGTAAGATTTGTATCACCAATCTCAGAGTCAATAATGTCCTCAAATGCCTCAAGTCTCTCTTCCAACAATCGATTTTTGTCTGCAGCAATTTTCCTCTGGGACTCTAGTTCAGGAGCTATAGGGGGAAATTGAGATTTTGCGCCATCTAAAATATTCTGAATTAATTCTATTTTTATATCATTAGGCTTCTCTTTATTAGAATTAAAATTGTTTTTTGGTTCTGTATCAGTAGGCATAATATTGCCACTAAGCAAAAAGATAACCATTAAAGTCTTATATAAAAATATCGATAGTACTCAAAAGGTAAGCTATTTAGATATGATGCCATATTCTGGTAGAAATTTGAAGCGGATTATGGAAATTTTTTAAAAAAATCTTATCCGGAGTAATATATGGAATCGTTTGACTCCCAATACGATTATGACAATACAATATTTTCTCCAAATGGTAGACTTTTTCAGGTTGAATATGCAAGAGAAACAATCAAAAAAGGTTCTACTACATTAGCAGTGAAATACAAAGATGGAGTTGTAATTCTTGCATATAAAAATATATCCTCAAAGTTAGTGGAAATATCATCAATTGAAAAAATAATACAAATAGATAAAAATTATTTATGTGCTTATATAGGTTTATCTGCTGATGCTAGACATTTAATAGAATATTGCCAAGAATTAGCTGTAAATTATAGACTTTTGTATGATGATCAGATTAGTATTAAGAACTTGGTTGAAGAAATATGTGGATATATTCATATATTTACAACCTTTGAAGGTTTAAGACCATTTGGATTAGTACTTCTAATTGCAGGAATTGATTCAACAGGCGTACATTTGTTTGCAACAGATCCATCAGGTTCATTTCTAGAACATAAAGCAATCTGCGAAGGGATAAATAATAATAATGTTATGAAATATTTAAACAAGCATTATAAAGAAAATATGACACTTGATCAAGCAATAAAACTTGCTTTGAACTCTATTAAGAAAGTATATAAAATAAAAATAAACATTAATTGTATAGAGTTAGGAATAATAGAAAAAAATAAAGCATTTTATAAACTATCAAAGTCAAAAATAAAAAAAATGATATAATGAATAAAAAAAGCTATTCTTCAGAACTTTATAACATAGTATCTCTTTTATTAGCTGAGAAGAGAACCTCTTTGGCAATCTTAAGAACAGCAATTGCAATATTCACACTACCAATTTCAGTTTTTACAGTACTTATTGCAACATCAAAATATTATGATATAATGACCTCTCTTCATTTTATAATTCCTTTGTTGCTTATTTGTATAATGTTAGTTATATTTGGAGTCTACCTTATATTGAGATCTTTTAAAAAAATTAAGGATGTAGATCATAAAATCCAAGAAATAAAAAAACAATATAATATTAAGGACATTCTAGATTCCTGCTAACAACTATTTTCCTTTTCGCCACCATCTTAGAAATCTAAAAAAGTCTTTTTTATACCAAGTCTTTATATGAGTTGGTAAAACCTCGCTTACATATCTAATATCTTCAATAGAATAAAATGCATTAGAGTTATACTTTTTAACGGTTTTTATTACATCCTGAATATTTTGTCTATTTACAACTGTAAAAATTATCTTTACTCTTCCATTTGAACCCTCAGCATCTAATATGGTAAGACCATAATTTGCTTTTTTTAAAGCATCTACCAATTCTCTTGCATCTCTCTTTGTAATTATTCTAACCCCAACAGTTCCAATTGATAATTTCTCATCAATATAGATACCTACAAAATTACCTATAGCAAATCCACCAGCATAAAAAATATAGTAATACACATTTGTAAGATTCTGTATTATCTGACCAATAGCTAAAAGCCAAATTAGAATTTCAAAAAAACCAATAAGTGGTGCAAGATATTTTAATCCCTTTGAAACAAAAATAATTCTAATTGTGCCAAGACTAACATCACAAACCCTAGCAAGAAATATTAAAAATGGAAGAATTATCCATACATAAATTTCATATATAGGAGTACCAACAAACTCAGTCATTGAATATGCCCAAGCCCTCTTTTTAAGATAATTAATTATTACAATAAACTAATATCAATTTTTAAGAATTTTCCGTGTTTTCAAAGATTTTTGCAAATTTTTTCCTTGAAATAATCTCTCAAGTCTTATTAACATATTTAATTTAAAACAATAAAACAAAGTTTAAAGGAATCATATAAAAAGCATTAGAATATACTTCAAAATAGAGGATATAAAAAAAACAAAAAAAAAAACAAAAAAAAAAAAAAAAAAAAAAAAAAATCCTTAATGACAAAGTATATAAAGATAACAAATAAGATTAATATTAGATAGATATTGATATATAATCAAACTGATATTATGCTGTTTAAAAAGAATTGTTCGATTTGTAATAATAAACTATCAAAGTCAAAATTAAAGGAATTAGAAACAATCCAAGGACGAAAAATATTTTGTTGTGAGGAGTGTAGCAAATATATAAAACCAAAAATTAGATAAATTTACAGTTTAGAAATAAAAATTTATATACAAAAAAATTGTTTAATATTGTGGGTGCACATGAATTTTATTGAAGATATCCTTAATAATTTTGAGCCATATCTTGATACAATTTATTTTTTGGTTGTTGTTTTTCTTGTATTTATTATTTTTAGTGTATTTTTAAGATTAATAAAGAAAATTTTACTTAAGAAGGTCACCAGAAAAAAACAAGTTTCTAACGTTATAACCTTTCTTAGTTTACTAAAATTCATATTTGCATTTCTATTAATTATTGTCATTATTTTAGTATATTATGGAAGTTGGGGTGACATAGGGTTTGTCGCGGGTTTATTAACTGTTGCTCTTGGAATGGCATTACAAAAGCCTATTACTGGAGTTTTTGCATGGTTAATAATTATTTCACGAAAACAATTTAGTATAGGAGATAGAGTAATCATCTCAAATGTAAAGGGGGATATAACAAATATAACGCTTACACATATTCATTTAGAGGAAGTTGGAGGGACAATTGAAGGCGAGGAAAAATCAAATAGAACAGTGATTTTACCAACTTCAATTATTTTTGAAAAAGAGATTATAAATTATAATGAGAAAGACGATATAATACTTGACGAAGTTACAGTAACAATCACATACGAAAGCAATCTTGAAAAAGCAGAAAAAATAATGAATGAATCTGTTAAAAAAATTATGGCACCAAATTGGAAATTCTTTATGAAGAAAAAATTAATAGGTTCACATATAAGACTTAAGACAAAAGATTCTGGAATAGATGTAACAGTTAGATATCATACTCTAGCTACTAAAAGAAATGCAATAGCAACTGATATTATTAGGGGAATTTTAAAAGAAATTAGAAAAACAGATGATGTTGAAATTGCCTATCCGCATACACAGGTTTTGTTACCTGAAAACAAAAAAGTTAATTAAAATGCAAAAAATCTTAATAATTTTAATATGAAAAGGATAATCTGGATAGATAAAAAATTTAGAAAAAATTCATTGAAATATATATTTCAATGTTTTCTAGCAACTCTAACAATTCTTGCAGTTTTAATTTTCTTAGATGTTCTAAATGAGGCTGCATTAATAACTGCTCTTGGAGCAAGTGCATTTATTGTATTTACTATGCCCACTCAATATTCTTCAGATCCTAGGCGTCTTATTGGAGGTTATATAGTTGGATTATTTGTTGGATTTATATTCCATTTTATATCACAACTACAGATTAAAGACATATTTGATTTTTCAGAAACAACAAGTTTAGTTATTTTTGGTGCTTTTGCAGTTGGATTTTCAATATTTATCATGGCAATAACAAATACAGAACATGCACCTGCTGCAGGTATTGCTCTTGGCCTTGTAATTAATAAATGGGAGTATCTAACAATTATTTTCATTGTCATTGCAATTTTATGGCTTGCAGGGATTAGATTTTTTTTAAGAGGATATCTTATGGATTTAATTTCACCTCATGTAAATCCTCCCCAAGAACATAAAAGATAAAAATTAAAAAGTAGAAAAATTGATTTATTTAAACATAGTATTTAAGTTACACCAGGATCAATAAATTCCTCATTTGATTTGTATTCATCTTCATCCTGAGTACTCTTACATTTTTTACAAATACCCTCATATTCTTCATCTGGTTCTAATTCTTCACCGCAAATCTCACAATATTCAGTCATAATTACACCTCATTTATAGTTATATACAAAAGATAATATATCAAGGTTTTTAAACTCTATTTTCGTTATCGAAAATATTATAGAATTAAGGATAAATACAGAAACTATTTATTTTAAAAATAAATCTTAAAATTGAGATTGAGGAGAAAATAATGGCATTATTGGAAGAACAAATTAGTAATGAATATCTTAGGTTTTTAATAATTCTATTTGTAACTATAATTTTTGTTTCACTTTCTTACCTTATTTTAAGGTTTATTGTAAAAAGAATTGTTGATAAAAAAAAGAGATATGGAGAATTTATTTTAAAACAAATTTCACTTCCTGTTTTAATTTTAGTATTTTTTATTGGTTTATATACTTCTTTAGTATCACTAACGATTCTAGAGAAATATTATTTATGGGTAGATGGAGCTTTTTTTATCATAACTGTTTTAATTACTGCTCTTTTAATTTCCCGGATTATAACTGTTTTAATGCTAGGTTGGCTTAAGGTTCGTAGAGGCTTTAAACGAACACCTGGGTTGTTAAATAAAGCCCTTAATGTTATTATCTTTGTTGTTGCTATAGCTGTTATTCTTGGTTATTTTAATTTTGACATTACTCCATTAATTGCTGGGGTAGGACTTGGAGCACTTGCAATAGGTCTTGCCCTTCAAAGTACTCTTTCTAATTTTTTTGCAGGAGTGCACCTTATATCTGATAAGCCAATAAATGTTGGAGATTATATTGAACTTGATAAAGACACTAGTGGCATCATTGAAGACATTGGCTGGAGATCCACACGTATTAGAACATTGACTGATAACCTTTTGATAATACCAAATGGAAAACTTGCTGAGAGTAATATAACAAATTATTCTATGCCTGTAAAAGATTTTTCCATTTGGGTGCCCTGTGGCGTTGCATATGAATCTGACCTTAAAAAAGTAGAAAAAGTAACACTTGAAGTTGCAAAGCAGATTCAACAAACAGTTGAAGGTGCAGTAGAAGATTTCGAACCAATCTTTAGATACAAAGATTTTGGTGATTCAAATATCAATTTTATAGCTGTTCTTAGAATTAAAGAACCTATGAAGCGTTTTATTGTTAGAAATGAGTTTATTAAGGAGTTAAAAGAACGCTTTAATAGAGAAGGTATTGAAATTTCATGGCCTATTAGAAAAATATATAATGTAAAAAAATAGGTGTTTTTAGATGGCGAAATTAATAAAAAAAAGTTCAAAAATGCAAGGACTTGCTCCAGGTGAACTTATTCATATTGGCGAAAAAAAAACTGATAAAATTCGAATTACAGTAATAGACTATGATGAAAAAAATTTTCAGGAAAGAGAGATAAAAAATGTAGAAGAATGTTTTCCTTTTAAGGATAAAAAAACTGTTACTTGGATTAACATTGACGGTTTACACGATATAGCGGTCATTGAAAAAATTGGTAAATGTTATGACATTCATCCACTTATTTTAGAAGATATTGTCAATACTGATCAGCGACCAAAAATAGAAGATTTTGAAAGTTATGTTTTCTTTGTGTTAAAAATGCTTTATCTAGAAGAAAAAACCCATAAAATCTATGCTGAGCAAGTTAGTTTAATACTTGGTTCAAACTACGTAATTTCATTTCAAGAAAGTATCGGTGATGTATTTGATTCTATTAGAAATCGAATTAGGAACTCAAAGGGTCGAATTCGTAAGATGGGTAGTGACTATTTAGCTTATAGTCTTATTGACGCAATTGTTGATAACTATTTTGTAACCCTTGAGATAGTTGGTGAAAAAATTGAGAGTATCGAAGAGAAATTAATTTCAAACCCGATTCCTGAAACACTTCAAACAATATATAATTTAAAGAGAGGATTAATATTTTTACGAAAATCAGTATGGCCTCTTCGTGAAGTAATTAGTGGTTTACAACGTAGTGAATCCAAGTTGATAAATAAATCTACTAACATTTATCTAAGAGATGTTTATGATCATACTATTCAGGTTATTGATAGTATTGAAACATATCGTGATATGACATCTGGTATGCTTGATATTTATATGAGCAGTATCTCAAATAAAATGAATGAAGTAATGAAGGTTTTGACAATTTTTGCTGTGATTTTTATTCCTTTAACTTTTGTCGCAGGTATATTTGGAATGAACTTCAATCCAGAATCAAGTCCGTTTAATATGCCTGAGCTTAATTTTTACTGGGGCTATCCAATGGCATTATTTGTTATGGCAATAATTGGATTTGTGATGTTAATATATTTTAGAAGAAAAAAATGGTTGTAAGATTTATTAAAACCATTCATTTTCCTATTTTATGAAAAATAGATATTGGTATATGAAATTAACAATTTCATTTTTAATATTAGTTTTAATTTCATTGTTAATTTTTGCTGTTTTGAAAAATGATTGGCTATGGAGTTTTTTTGCAGTAATTATGATATTTATTGCTTTTGTACCAACTATTTTTAGATATTTTTTAAAAATTAATTTACCTTTTTTATTTGATGTATTTATTTGTCTTGCTTTGATTTTTCATATGGGCAATGGTTTATTGGATATCTCTATTAGTTATCCAATTTATAATAAGTTTACTCACTTCTTTTCAGCAATTGTTGTTGCTTTTATTTTTTTGATTTTACTTTTCGTATTTAATGAGTATTACCGGGGAATAGCTGTAAACACCTTTAAAATTTTGTTTGATGTGATTGTTATTACAATGGCCTTTGGAGTAGTTTGGGAGTTTTTAGAATGGACTACTGATTTTTTATTTAATTTAAATACTCAACCAAGTCTTGATGATACAATAGGTGATCTTTTTGCAGATACTATAGGAGGTTTATTGATTGCTTTTTTTGGTTATTTTCTAATTAAAAGAGGTATCTTGAGAAGTTTTTCAAAAAATTTTAAAAAACACTTTGAGGAAATAATAAAGAATGATTGAAAAAAGAATTTTTTTCAAAAAGTTTTTACAAAGGAAATTTTATTTTAGGTTGTTTAAAAATGAATAAATCAAGTTTACATATTGGGGGAATAATTTTATCTTACATTCTAAAGATAATTATGATTATTTTCTTAATTATCTCCATCTGGAAACTACATTGGGTTTGGATTTTTGGTTGCACTCTTGCAATAATTGTCAGTTTAGTTCCCACAATTTTAAAAAGAAATCATCAAATAACCTTACCACCAGTTTTAGAAATTTTAGTTACTTTTACATTGATATTACACATTGGTGGAGGATTATTAGGAGCCTATGGTATTCCTAATTATGATACTCTTACCCATTTTATATCATCATTTCTTGTAGCTTTCCTTGCTTTTGTTATAATTTACATCCTAGATGAATACTGGGATGGTTTGATGATGGATAAATATGCAATGGCATTTGTTGTAATATTTACAACTATTGCTATGGGCGTTGTTTGGGAATTTAATGAGTGGATTACAGATATCATATTTGGAACAACTGAACAATGGGGATATACTGATACTATAAAAGACCTGTTTATAGATACACTTGCTGGAATTGTAATGGCGATAATTGGTGTAACTATGATAAAACGTGGAAGTTTTGAAGAAATGACTGAAGAGTTTGGTGAACAGTTAGATAAAAGAATAATAAAAAGTAAAAAGGATTAAACATGGTTAATTTAAAAGAAATATGTATAAAACAATGTTTCTCATTTACCTTTTTATTTAGAATAGTAATGATAATTTCAATAATTATTGCAGTTTGGAGGAAGGACTGGGTATGGGTTGTTGGAACTTGTATTGGTTTATTTATTAGTATTTTACCAAGTATAATAAAAAGAGACGTAAAATTTACTCTTCCATGGATTCTTGATTTTCTAATTGCAATTGTTACAATTTTTCATATGGGCGGAAGGCTTTTTGATTACTATTATACAATTGAAAATTATCAAATAATTACACGTTTTTTTATATCAATTCTTGTTGCTTTCATAGGTCTTTCGATGATATATATTTTAGATGAACATTGGGATGGACTTAAAATGGATAAATATGCAATGGCATTTGTAACAGTTATTTTTACAATGGCAGTTGGTGTATTTTTAGAATTTGTAAAATGGTTAAATGTTACAGGAACATATTACGTTAAAACAAATCAAGTTTTAATGTTGAATTTATCTGCTGATACTGTTGCTGGAATAATTATAGCAATTATCGGTGTAAACCTAATTAAATCTGGAAAATTTGATGAGATGACTGATGAATTTGGAAATGAAATTGATAAAATAATTATCGATAGATTTGAGAAACGAGGTAAAAAGAGGAATTAGAGCTTAATTTCAGTAGATAAAATTCTATTATTAAAAATTGTTGATATCCTATTTATATAATAGATTTTTGGTGTGTATAGAGTATAATTTAATTAATTATCATAATCTATAAGTTAAATATGTTTGATATCAAAATACCAGCATAGTGTGTGATAAAAATTACAAATATTGCAATTAATATATGCTCACTAATTACTTTAAACGGATTATCTTTTCTTCTGCGAGCTATTGTTAAACTAGTTAAAAAAATAAGGTATAATCCAATCATAACACTTATTATTATTGCAATATTACGCTCGAAAATTAAAACAGGGATAATAAACATTGATGAGAAAATAAATTTTGAAAGCAATGTACATATCGTCGATTTCCAAACATCTTTGTGTGATAGATGACTTTCTGATTCTTGTGAAAAATGTATTCCCAGAGCATCTGAAAATGAATCAGCAATAGCTATCGTTAATATACCACCTATTACAACAAGATTGGAATGTGTAATTGAGTTTAATCCTACCATTAATCCAAGTGTAGTAACTATACCTGAGGGTATACCAAAACTAAAACCAATCTTGAAAGCCCGTCTCATATTTTTTCCTTTGAACTCTCTTCTAGTTATATAACCCTCGTAATTTATATTATTTAAAATTATTGTGTAAAAATGTCAATTTATAGGGATTATATAGTTCTAATTAGAATTTACTAAATTTGATATAGTATTATTTTATAAAAAATATGATGAACAACCTTTTAAATGTTGCCAAGATAAAGATAGATAAAACATTATGTAATAAATGCGGTGATTGTGAACTTTCCTGCCCATGGCATATTTTTCAATTTCAAGATAATAATTCTATACCACAACTTGTCAATACTGATTTATGTGTTTCATGCGGTCATTGTATAACTGTATGCCCAAATGATGCAATTATTCATACTGATTTTAAAAACGGTGATATAATAAATGTTAATCAACAATTAATTCCTTCCTATCATCAAATTCTTGAACTTTTAAGATCAAGACGATCTATTAGGGCATTTGAAGATAGACAAGTTGAAAAAGATGTAATTAGAAAGATAATTGAAGGTGCCTGTTTTGCTCCAAGTACAAATAATATTCAAAGTACAGAATATACTGTTGTTCAAAAAAAAGATGTTATTAAAAAAATTAAGGATATTACAGCTAAATTTTTAATGAAAAATATTAGTTTATATCAAAATCCATTAGTAAGAATCATTAGTAGCATTCATTCTCCTAAAAAAACTATGATTTTAAAAAACCTAGTTAGAGATTATAAAGTAGTATTAAGCTCAATTAATAAACAAAATGATTTAATTATTCATAATGCACCAGTTCTCCTTTTTTTTAATGCAGATAAAAATATTGGTTTTACTGATGTTAATGCAAGTCTTGCACTTCAAAATGCCACATTAGCAATACATAGTCTAGGATTGGGATGTTTTTATGCTGGATATGTTGCTGTAACCTGTAAAAATAATGATGAGATTAAAAAAATAATAAACATACCAAAAAATCATGAAATATATGGATGTTTAGCAATTGGATATCCAAGATTGAAATATGAGAGATGGATAGTAAGAAAAAAGCCAAAAATTGATTGGATATAGACAATTTAATAAAAGCTATTTACAATGTTGTTATAACCATTTTTGATTAATTTCAATTTAATTAATAATGTGAAACTTTTTATTAATCACTATACTTTAAATAAAAGATTTGAAAATATTTTAAATAAAGAAATAAAATAAAAATTTAATCTTCTTTTTTTAACATGCTTTTATAGCAGGGATAAAAATTCTCGATTTCTTCAAGCTGCCATAATAAAAAACCAATATCCCCACTCAAAAGATCATCTTTATCAAACCTTTTGATCTTATCCATAGACACGCCCTTCTCTTTTATATATTATTTCTAACTCATAGTATTTATATTTTCCTCTAAATCTGCTCTAATAAAATAAAATTTAGTTAAATTTTACCAATATATATATTAATTATTTTATACTATGTTACATAAAATTTTAGGGATATATTTTAATATTTTTCTTAAAAAGGATAACAAAAAAAATCATTAACAAAACAAGAATAATTTTAAAACCTGGTGTTTTAATATTTGGAGGTTTTGACTTTTGATTAACATTATAATTGTTATTTAAAAAGAGATTTGGAAATATTTCATTTTCATCTGAATTACTAAGATATATTCCAGATTGCTTATTATATTCAATATAATTTTTTGTGATATTATTGCTTTTAGAAGATGTTAAATATGTACCATAATCGCCATTTCTAATTATATTCTTAGTTATTATATTATTAAATGAGTAATCAAGATGTATTCCATATGTATAATTTGTAAGATTGTTATTAGATATAAAATTATAACTAGACCATCTTCCAAGATAAATTGCCTTTTTATTATTTATTAAGGTATTATCCGAAATTACATTATTCTTTGAATTATAAAAAACTATTCCAATGTTACTATTATGCTTAATTGTATTTCCACAAATATTGTTATTTGATGAATTAGTAATTCGAATACCCTCGTAATTATTTTTAATTATATTATTTGATATATTGCAAGAGCCAAACTTTGAATCTGGTATAAAAATACCAACATTGCTATTTTGAATTGTAAATCCTGAGATTGTTATTTCTTGGGATTTAATCAATATTGAAAAAATCCCTTTACTTCCGCTTATTTTTGTATTTGATCTATTTATTCCTAGAAGAGTGATGGATTTATTTATAATTATGTTATCAATATAGTCGCCAGTATATACAAAAACTGTATCACCAGAATTAGAATCGTCAATAGCATCTTGAATTGAGGTATAGTTACCTACTCCATTACCACCTACATATATCTTGTTTTCGTCTTTTGCAAGTACTAATTCTAAATCTACAAGAAAAATAAAAAAACATGAAATTAGAATGAAAAAAATTATTAAAATATCTAGTTTTTTAGTCATGTTTTTTCTACCTAATAATGTACATTAAGATTAATAGCTATATTTAATAAATAGTTTATATGTTAGATGATAGTGATAGTTTTTATCTTTTCGAATTTTTTATAAAATACTTTCACTGAGGTAGGGGTATTGTTTTTTAATCAATAATTTTATAATAACTATCTGTATTACGATTGCTGGGTGCATAGTTCTCCAATTTATGGAGGTAATTATTTTGGGGAAAATAACAGCACATGAATTAGCTAAAAAACAAAAAGAAATTTCTGTTGCAGAATTTTTTGAAAGAAATAAACATATTCTTGGATTTGGTAATCAAACAAGAGCATTAATTACTAGTGTTAAAGAGGGAGTCGATAATGGTCTTGATGCCTGTGAGGAAGCAAACATTTTACCTGACATATATATAGAGATAAAAAATCATGATGATGGAGAATGCAGAGTCATAGTTGAGGATAACGGCCCAGGAATTGTGAAAAAACAGATACCACATATATTTGGTAGACTCCTTTATGGATCAAGATTCCATGCAATTAGACAAAGTAGAGGTCAACAGGGAATAGGGATTTCAGCAGTTGTTCTTTATGGTCAGTTAACAACAGGGAAACATGCAAAGATTATATCAAAGATACAAGAGGATAGACCTGCAGTAGTAACTGAACTTGTTGTAGATACAAATAAAAACCGGGCAGATGTAATTAGCAATAATACAATTCATTGGGATAAATCATGTGGAACTCGCGTTGAAGTAAGTATTATGGCTGATTATAAACGTGGGAAGAGGTTTGTATATGATTATTTGCAAAGCACCTCTATTGTTAATCCCCATGCACGTATTATCTATAAAGAACCTGACGGAACTGAACACATATTTGAAAGAACATCAGAAATATTACCAAAAAAATCAATTGAGATAAAACCCCACCCATATGGAGTTGAACTTGGAACTCTTATTAAGATGGCAAAACACACAAAGAGTAGAAAATTATCATCATTTTTAAAAACTGAGTTTAGCAGCATGGGAGATAGAACCACTAAAACTGCTCTTGAAAAAGCTAATTTAGATAAAAACCTCAATCCAAAAGAAATGGATAGGGAGAAATTTTTAGCTCTACATAAAGCTTTTAAAAAAGTAAAAATAATGTCACCTTCAACTGATTGTCTATCACCCATTGGAGAAACCTTAATCAAAAGAAGTTTAAAATATGAAACAAAAGAAATTTCACCAGAATTTATTATTACTGCCTCAAGACCAGCTTATGTATATTCAGGTAACCCTTTTCAAGTAGAAGTAGGTTTAGTATATGGCGGAAATCTACCAAAGGAGGAATCAGTTAAAATTCTTCGTTTCGCAAATCGTGTTCCATTGCTTTATCAGCAAGGTGGCTGTGTTACCACACAAGCAATATCTTCTATTGACTGGAGAAGGTATGGTCTAAATCAACCATCAGGAAAAGGTATACCATCAGGTCCTGCAATATTTTTGACTCATGTTTCTTCAACACTTATTCCATTTACATCAGAAAGTAAAGAAGCAATTGCTGATGTTACAGAGATAGAAAATGAAATCAAACTTGCATTCAGAGAATGTGCAAGAAAGGTTCAGCATCATATACATAAAAAGGTTAAACGTGCTAAAACACGAGAAAAATTTGATTTAATTACTAAAATATTACCTGAGATTGCAAAGAAATCATCAAATATTCTAAATAAACCAGTACCCTCACTTGACCCAATTATAATAAAAATTATGGATGTAGTATGGATTGAAGATCTAATTGAATATGAAAAAATAAAAAGAGAACCTGTCCAAACCACATTAGCTGGTGTTACTCCTGAAGAAGACAAAGGCGGAATTATTACAAAAAGTAGAATTATGGTTGTAAATTATAAACAAACCCCACAGAAATTGAATCTCTATGCAATTATTCCTCAGGATGCTATTGTTGGATCGGTTTCACCAAAACCAATGAAGATAACAAATAACTACATAAAATGGAATCTTGAAAAGATTCCTCCTGCAAATAAAATTGATATAAATTTTGAACTTGCAGGTCTTGAGAAAGGTGATTTTGATGAAAACGATTTATACATTGAAAATATAAATCCAGCATATGTGATTGGTGCAGATAAATGGGAGGGGGATTAAAAATGAATAAAGATTATTCTAATGTAATAACAAAAATAAATGCAATAGCTGAAAAAATTTATAATGATTTTCAAAAAACCGAAATTCCTTTTGTAAATCTACCTACACGTACAAAATCTAATATTATATTTAATGAGAAACTAAACGTGTGGAAGTATGGAAAAAACACTACTGAGAGAAATGCAAAATCACTTGATGGGGCTTACATGCTACTTCGTACCATGTACATGGCTGATTTTATAAAGGATATGATAAAAATAAACAAATCTTCAACTCTTAGAGAGATGTATTATATATCTGAGGGTTGGGATTTAGCAAAATTTCATTCTCAACAAGAATCAAATCTACTTGCAGAAGATTTAGAGGTAATAACAAGTTGTATGAGGGAAGACTTTAAACTCAGGCCTGAGGAAGATGGTGCAAGAGTAATTGGTAATATAACGATTGAAGAAAGAACAAGAAATAACAAAAAAAAGAAAATCCACTGTCAGGACGATGTAGGAGATGCAGGATATTCTATTCCCTACAATGTTGAACCTGAAAAAATAACAATTAAGAGTATAGATGCTGATTTTATAATTGCAATAGAAACTGGTGGTATGTTTGATCGTCTCGTTGAAAATGGATTTGATACTTCAAATAGGGCAATCCTTGTTCATTTAAAAGGGCAACCAGCAAGATCTACAAGGCGTTTTATAAAAAGGCTAAATGAAGAAATAAATATTCCAGTTGTTGTATTTACTGATTGTGATCCCTGGAGCTATAGGATTTTTGCAAGCATTGCATACGGTGCTATAAAAACTGCTCATATATCAGAATATCTAGCAACTCCTCCATCTCAATATCTGGGAGTAACTCCTTCAGATATTGAAAACTATGAACTGCCAACGGATAGTCTTACAAAAGAAGACATCAATGCATTAAAAAATGAACTTACCGACCCTAGATTCCAGGATTCTTTTTGGAAAGGAGAAATTAAACTGCAGTTGAAAATGGGTAAAAAATCTGAGCAGCAGGCACTTGCAAAATACGGTCTAGACTATGTAACTGATACATATCTACCGGAAAAACTTGCTGAGATGGGAATTACAAAAAAATAAATTTTACCAGAGTTCATCTGGCGGTATCATTAGATATTTTAAACGTAAAATACTATCACTGTCAATTTCTATATATGTCTTACTATAAACTCCACCGTCAGTTCCTTCGGGAAAAGTAATATCATATACTTTTTTACCATCAATAAATTCAGGTTTAGGCTTTAATATTTTTATTCGTTTCCTTCTTAAAAGCATAATATGTATATAAAATACTATTTCTAAAAAAATAAACAGTCCAATCAGTAAAATTAAACCAACCATCCAACTCTCGAAACCAAATAAGATCCAATTTGTCCCCAATCCAAGAAATATTATACCAATGGCAGAAATAACTATAAAGATAATTAGTAAAATCGAAATAATTAGAAAAAGTCTAAATAGCTTTAGATATCTGGAACTAAATTTAGTTTCCAAATTATACAATTCTGAAAGCTTTTCTTGATTTTCCATTAGTATCCTTATATACGATATTGTACTTATAAGCTTTTAAAATTTTCTATTTACTGATTTTTAAAAAAATCTATCAATTTATTTAAGGATTCTCCCCTATGTGAAAATTGGTTTTTCTCTATTGTCTCCATTTGACCAAAGGTTTTTGATTCATTTTCTGGTATAAAAATTGGATCATAACCAAAACCATTTTTACCTAAAGGTACTTTTGAAATAGTACCATAAGATTCTCCAACAAAAAGTTCTATTTTTTTATTTGGTTCTTTAAATACAATGACTGATCGAAAACATGCTTTTCTTTTATTATCTTCAAGTTCTTCCATCAATTTTAAAATACCATTACATCCAATCCTATAAAAAATATAAGCTGAATATACTCCCGGAAAACCATCAAGAGCATCTATAAATAAACCTGCATCCTCAAGAAAAAATGATTTATAGAACCTTTTTTGTATGTCTTTCGCACCATAAATAGCAACTTCTTCTAAAGAATCTGCTTGTATCTCAGGATAGCCAAGATCTTTTTGAATTATTTTATAATTCAATTCTGAAAATTTGTTTTTTGCTTCAAAAAATTTTCCTTTGTTTCCAGTTATAAAATACAATGTTTTCATCTGTACCTGCCTCTTTTTATAATCTCTTGGATTTTCTTAATTATACTATTTGCATCACCCTTTAATTTGTTTTTATAACCTTCTAAAACATAGTCAAAACAGTCTGAATACCTGGAATGCGTTGACTCAATTGCTTCCATTAAAACATGTAAATCTACACCTTTTGCTTCAATTTCACAATTTTTCTCACCAAGACCAAAGTCAATAAAATGAATTCTATTATCCTGAAGAATCATATTTGAAGTAGTAATATCACCGTGAATTATGTCATTATTATGAAACTTTGCAATATTTTCACCTATCATTCTACATATTCTAATGCGCTCTTCTTCACTTACATTGTTTAAAATGTCCTTTATCCTTTTGCCATTAAGATACTCCATTGTAATAATTCCATTTTCAGTATCTACATCAAAAATTATAGGTACAGAAACACCATATTTTCTTGCTTCAGTCATTAGTTTGGATTCTTCCTTTGTTCTATAAAATATAAGTCGATTGTCAATTTCTTTTATTCTATATGATTTGTTGATTCTTTTCTTTTTAACCACATCAAAACCCATATATTTTGATTTGCAGATTTTTGCTTCAGCACCTTGATAAAGAATTAATTCCTTACTCACGCCAGGTCACATCCACCATGTCAGTTCTAAAACGTTGGTCAATAAAGCTTTCCTCAACTTTCATTCGAATACCACTATTATACATCAAAACACCCAGCCAAGCAATCATAGCCCCATTATCGATGCAAAAATCCTTAGAAGGAACAAAAAAGGAGGCATTTCGTTCCTTTGCCATTGTTTGAACCATTTCACGCAATTTTTTGTTAGCAGCAACTCCTCCCCCAAGAAGAACCTGATCTTTTTCAGTATGTGCCATCGCCCGCTCGGTAACCTCTGTTAATGCTGCAAAGGTAGTTTCTTGGATAGAATAACAAATATCTTCCAAGCTCTTTCCGTTTCTGTAATATTGTTCAGCAGCTGTTAGAAGACCTGAAAAAGCAATATCCATTCCCTTTATTGAATATGGTAAATCTAGATATTTTTCTCCTTTTAGTGCAAGCTGCTCTATTGCAGGTCCACACGGAAAATCTAATCCAACAGCCCTACCAAACTTATCCAGACAATTTCCGATTCCAATATCTAAGGTTTCACCAAATACTCTATATCTACCTTCAGCAAAAGCAATAACTTGAGTATTTGCCCCAGAAGTGTATAAAAGTACAGGGTCAGTGCAATTATTTAATGTTCCAATACCGATTTCAAGATGAGCTACACAATGATTAACACCAATTATAGGTTTATTGAGGGTTAGTGATAATGCTCTTGCAGCAGTTGCACCAGTTCTTAGACAGGGGCCAAGACCAGGTCCTTTAGAAAAAGAGATAAGGTCGATATCAGAAAAATTGACATCTGCTTTTTTTACAGATTCTTTTATTAAATCTGCAATATAAATAGTATGATGATTTGCAGCTTCACGTGGATGAATACCACCCTGCTTGGGTCTATAAATCTTTAAAACATTTGAAAGAACACTACATTTTCCATTATTTTCTTTAACCACACCTATACCAACAGTATGTGCAGTCCCTTCAATTCCAAGACATAACATATTAAGGATCTGTAAAGATGAATAATATAAAATAAATTTGGTTTATAAAAAATACTAATTATTATTTGCTAATTCCAATCTCAGCTTGAAGTTCATCTATATCCCATTTTTTAACAAGTTTTCCTGAGGGTTTGTCTGTAAAAGATATATCTTTAGATCTTGTCTCCGTTTGAATATAATCAATCCATTTATGAAGGGTTTTGCTTTTGCTAGCATCAATCTTAATCTGGGTAGCAATTCTATCTTCAACATCTAGATCTAACTCCTTTCTCATTGATTGAACTCTTCTAACAATCTCTCTTGCAAAACCCTCGGTTTTTAGTTCAGGTGTAAGAGTTTTATTAAGTAATAAAATTGCATAATCTGTTTCTGTTCGTGCAATATGTTCTTTTTCAGTTTCAATAATTTGAAAATCATCTTTTTTAAGGTTTATTTTTTCTCCTTCAATACTAACAACAATTATCTTATTTTTAGTAAGATCTTCATAAATCTTTTTCTTATCCATTTCCTCAATCTTAGAGATAACATCTCTTGATTTTTCTTTTAATCTTTTACCAAGTGCTGAGGGATTTGGTTTTATAGATTTTGTAATAAATTTGGATGTATCTCTTTCAAAAGAAATTTCTTTAACATTTATTTCCTCATTTAATAAATCCAAGAGATCCTTAATAGATTCCTCAATTTTTTTATCGCATACTATTACAGCATTTCCAAGTGGATATCTAACCTTTATTCCAATTTTTGATCTAAGCGCTCTACCAGCTTCCACAAGTTGCCTTATTTTTTCCATTCCTTCTTCAAGTTGTTTATTGATTTGTTTATTATCTGCTTGCAGATAATTACATAAATGAACACTTTCTGGCATTTCATTTGTTCTAAGATTAAGGAAAATATCTTCAGTAATAAATGGAATAAAAGGAGCAAGTAGCTTTGAAAGTCCTATGCATACATCATACATTGTAGAATATCCAGCAAGTTTATCATTTGTTTTTTCTTCAATCCATAATCGTTTTCTAGATCGCCTAAGATACCAATTACTGAAGTCCTCAATAATAAAGTTCTCGATTTCACGAGCAGCTTTATGTATATCAAAGGTTTTAAAATATGAATTTACTTCAGAAATTGTCTTATTAAACCTGCTCAATATCCACTTATCCAGTGGTTTTCTTTTTAAATATGGTATCATATCCTTTTTAGGGGCAAATTTATCTAAAGAAGCATAAGTTGAAAAGAAATTATAAGAATTCCAAAATGTTAAAATAAATTTTCCAAGTGTTTCCTTAACAGCATCCTCATAAAATCTTTTTGACATCCATGGTGCACTTGCTGAGACCAAATACCACCTAAGAGCATCGGCACCCTCTTTATCAAGTATAATATCTGGATCAACATAATTTCTCTTACTCTTACTCATCTTTTGACCATCTTTATCTAAAATTAACCCTAATGTAAGTACATTTTTGTAAGGGGGTTTATCAAAGAGAAATGTTGAAATTGCAAGAAGCGAATAAAACCATCCACGTGTTTGATCGAGAGCTTCCGATATAAAATCAACTGGGAAATTTTCTTTAAATTTTTCTTTATTTTCAAATGGATAATGCCATTGTGCAAAGAAAGCTGAACCTGAATCATACCAACAATCGATAACCTCTTCCTCTCGCTTCATAAGAGATTTACATTTTGGACATTTTATTACTAGTTCATCTACAAATGGTTTATGAAGTTCAAAATCATGAGGGAATTTTTCACTTAATTCTTTAAGCTCTTTTATACTTCCTACACATATCTCATATTTACATTTCTTATCAGTGCATGTCCAAATAGGAAGAGGAGTCCCCCAATATCTTTTACGTGAAAGAGCCCAATCTTTTACTTCCCTAATAAAATCTCCAAAACGTCCTTGTTGAAGATGTTCTGGATACCAATTAATTTGATTGTTATTTTTGATAAGTGAATCTTGAACCTTTGTCATTGCAATAAACCATGATTCCATGGCATAATACAAAAGTGGTGAGTCGCAACGCCAACAAAAAGGATAATCGTGCTTATATTCGTGTACCCCTTCTATTAGTCCTCGCTTTTGAAGATGAGCGATAATACTGAGATCTGCATCTTTTACAAATTTACCTTTCCAAAGCTTTACTTCATCAGGAAAAGTGCCATCAAGATTTACTAGTTGAACAACTGGCAGGTCATATTTTTTACCAACATTGTAATCATCCTCACCAAAGGCAGGTGCAATATGAACTATACCTGTTCCTTCATCCATAGTAACAAAATCAGCAAGTACAACATACCAAGCCTTTTTATCAGGTTTAGCATAATCAAACAATGGCTCATATTCAATTCCTTCAAGTTCTTTTCCTGAGAAACCATCAAGCAGTTCATATTCTTGTCCTTTAAGTAAAGTTGCTGTACGTTGCTCAGCAAAAATTAGAATTTGGTTATTATAACGAATTTTTACATATGTTTCATCTGGATGAACGGCAAGAGCTACATTTGAAAGAAGAGTCCAGGGAGTTGTTGTCCAAGCTAAAAAATATGCATCTTCATTTTTTAATTTGAATTTTATAATTATTGATGGTTCTTCAACATTCTTATATCCTTGTGAAATTTCATGAGCAGAAAGAGCTGTTCCACATCGTGGACAATATGGTACAACCTTATGACCCTTATAAAGAAGTTTCTTATCCCAAGCTTGTTTAAGAGACCACCAAACCGATTCTATATAATCATTTGTCAATGTAATATACGGATTTTCCATATCAATCCAAAATGCAATCCGTTTTGTCATTTCTACCCAAGCGTTTTCATATTGAAATACACATTTTTTACATTCATCATTGAATCTATTAATACCAAAATTCTCAACAGCCTGCTTATCCTCAAGTCCAAGTTTCTTCTCAACCTCAATTTCAACAGGCAGTCCATGTGTATCCCATCCAGCCTTTCTAAGTATATAATGACCTTTCATTGTTTGATATCTAAGTACCAAATCTTTCATTACTCTTGTAAGGATATGTCCTGGATGCGGAAGTCCATTTGCAGTAGGAGGACCTTCCAAAAACACATAGGGCGAGCCTTTTTTCCTTTGATCTATTGATTTTTTAAATATACCCTTGTCTGACCAGAATTTTAGAATTTTTTTTTCAACCAGATTTGGGTTGTATTTCTGTGGAGGAGATTTAATCATTGTTTTTCCACCAAATTACCATATGATACTAATTATGTAATAGCACCCTAATTACAAAAGGCCGTTAAAACCATTTCTATCATATGAATTCTAATAATTTTTTATATTTTCTGATTTCATAAACTCCCTAAGTAGAGATGTTGCATAACATCCCTTTTTTAATTGGAACTTCAATATTAATGCATTTTTATCTTTATTTAAAGAGTCATCGGAGAGTTTTAGCTCTATTTTATCAACCGCCGCAAGTAATGGGTGCCTTGAACCACGTGAAGATATTCGTGGAATATCTGCAATTATGAAATCTCTTGGTTCAATTTTTTCACTTTCAATTATTTTATGCTCAATTTCACCCATTTCACCATTTGAAAATATCGTATCGCTACCAAATAAAATACCACTAACAACAGCTTTTTTTTTAGATATCTGCAAATTTACCTTATCAATATTGCTTTTACTTACTATTATTGCTTTTTCATCAATAATTCCTCTTCTGATTGGTAATATAATGTCTCCAATAATTGCTCTATTTATTGGAATTTTTTTTCTTATGCGCTCACTTAATATTTTATTAAAAAGATAGGATTGATAGGCATAAACAAACATAGTAAGAAGATTTTTTGGTAGTTCCTTTAAAGCTTCAACGTAATTCTTCGGATTATTCACTAGTTTATTTAAAATAGCTTTTTCAAAATTTAGATTATCAGAAAAAGATTTTAGAGCTTCTGAAAAATTTTTAGTTTTTTCAAGTCTTTCACGTGCTTTATATGATCCAAAATCTTCTCCTTCAATTGGATTTCCAATATAGGTCATTACTGCTTTTTCAAAATCATCTTTTACAATATATTCTCCCACTATATGCGTAATTGGTCTGATAATTCCAAAACGTTGTATACCATAAAAATTTGGGAATCCTCCACATTTTTCAATATAATTAGAAATTTTTTTGATATGATTTAAATCAAATTTTTTTTCAATGTCTCTTACAGTTATTTTAAATCTATTACCCATAAGATTGCCAATTTTAACTAGAAAATCAGAGCGATAAACATTTTCAATGGTAACATTTTTTATTTTAATTTTAGAGAGCCTTTCATCAGAAACTCCATAAATTGAAATTAGTCTTGTTGTTTTTGCTCGTTTATCTTTTGTACCTGCAAAACTAATTCGTTGTCGAGAAATATGTAGTTTGTTTGATAATTCTCTTATAAGAAGGTTTGTCTCCCAATTTGTTGTTGTTACATCTCCAATAATATATTTGCCATTCTCTGATTTTGAAGGATAGTTTGAAACTTCAACAACATTAAAATCTTCAGGTTGTGAACGTAACTTTCCACCTACTCCTTCAAAAGGTGTAAAAAAAGTTTCAATACCTACAATTTTTTCAGCATCAAGAACATTCATCTATTTTTTACTCTTACTTTTTACATCAAAATTCTTACGGAAAGTCTTAATTTCATCTTCCAAATGTTTAACAGCTTTTTTAAGTATTTCCTCGGGTTTACCTTTTTTTACTCGAATATATAAACGGCGTTTTTTTGATTCTGGATGATCAGACATATATGATGCATAATCAACATCATCAAACCCTAACAACACCTCAGCAATTGGATTGAGTAAAGTTTCAGTTTCTCCTGTTATCTCCAGTTCAAGTTCTTTTGCAGTTTTTTTCAATGTTTTTAGCTCCATTAATTATCACACCTTCACCATATTTAGAATTACATCTTAAAACTTTTTAAGATCATAATCTCCATAATCTATTGCAGTTTTTCTTCTTTCTTTATTTCCACAATTATCACATTTAAGATAATTTTCTTTTTTATAGAGAGGATGTCTGCATTTTGTACAAATTGATTTTATTACTCCAAGATCTCTATCTTTTGTTGCAAGTTGAACACTTGGTTTAACCTGAGTAATTTTTGCTCTTATAATATCTCCAGGAGCATACTCTGTTGACGGGTCTTTTACATATGCATTTGAAATTTCTGAAACACGTAAGGTACCATTTGTATCTCCAGATATACGTCTATTTTTACCAATTACATGTATTACTTCTGCAATTACCATGTTTGATCTTACTGAATATACTGTAGCAAGAACTATATCTCCCTTATTTAATTCAACTGGAATACTAGATAAAGGTTTTATAATTGCTCTTCTATGTTTTTCGTCAACATGATATGTTCCAACTCTTGCTGCCCGTATGATCCCATCTTCTTCAAATGTACCTTCACCCGGTAGCAATTCTTCAGATGTTGACACTTGATCTCCAGGTAACAATACCTTGTCTTTAGTCATTATTTCACCATAAATTGTTTAGCTTTTGTAAGTTTAGGCAATTAAATTAATGTTTTAAAGGTTGTGGTATAAGAAAGTATTTATAAAATTCAGTAAAAAGAGTTATAAATACTATATCTATTTCGATTTCTCTACCTAAAGATATAATAGGTGTATAAATGGCACGAAAACCAGGTAGTATGTACAGATATGTTAGAGGCCAACCCTCTACTCGAAGGGAATATATGGGAGGTGTTCCACTATCTCGTATTACCCAGTTTGTAATGGGAAATAAAACACAAAAGTTTCCGGTCCAGATATCTTTAACTTCACTTGAAAAATGTAATGTAAGACACAATGCACTAGAATCTGCACGTATAACTGTAAACCGTGCAATGGAAAAAAAGGTTGGAACAACAAATTTCAGAATTCAAGTTAGAGTATATCCACATGTTGTGCTCCGTGAAAACAAACAAGCAACAGGAGCTGGAGCAGATAGGGTTTCTCAAGGTATGAGGGCTGCATATGGCAAAGCAGTTGGAACCGCTGCTGAAGTAAAACCAAATCAGGTTATAATGTTAATTGAAACAACTGAAAATTTTATTGAAGAAGCAAAGAATGCACTGAGAAAAGCAGGTATGAAAATACCCTCACCTTGCAAGGTGATAGTCGGTAAAGCTTCTTAAAAATATTTTAAAAGAATTGGCGAAATTATAACAAATAGAATAATCAATGACACAACCATTGTAATTTTTCTAACTATCTTTTCTAAATTTTCTTCTGAAATGCTCTTTTTAATACGCTTAACGGTTAATCTTATTGCATCAGTAAATAAAAAACCTCCATCTAATGGAACCATTGGTAAAATATTAAAAATTCCAATCATTAAATTTAACCAAGCAATCCAATATAAAGAGTTTACAATTATCCAAAAAGCATCTGATGGAATATAACCAAGTAGACCTGTAATCGTATATGAATCAGTAAAAGGTGAAGCAATAGGATTATAACCTTGAAAATATCCTAAAATTGGAATTGAAATAAAATTTAGTAATCTTAACAATGGATCCTCAAAAGGATTTTTTAAACGATCAAGATTTCTATCCTCATCTACGAAAGTATAGATACCAGTATGTCCCTTTCCTTTTGATGTATTTGTCTTTATGTAATTGTATTTATCTACAAGTTTTAACTTAATATTGTTATGAGGGATATTATTGTATATATATGATATTGTTATAGAATCATTTGCTTTAGTGCCATTTAATATATTTCTATAATCTTCAAATCTATCATCAAGATTTTTAAATTTGGTTAAATCTGTTCCATTTACTTCAGTAATAATTGATCCTTTTTTAATTCCTATTTCATCAGCAGGTGAATCCTCAAATAGTTCATATACTGTTAGACCATCACCAGGCTGAACAGCTGATAAAAAAATAAATGAAAAAAGCAAAAGGCATATAAAAAACATAACAAAATTTGAAAGCGGACCTACAGCATAAACTCTCATCCTTTTTGTAATTTCTGTCTTTTTCATTTGTTCTTCATCAGGTTCAACAAATGCACCTATTGGAAAAATTAAATAAAGAATTCCCATTGATTTTACTTTTAAATCTCCTACAAGAGTAAGTATTCCATGAGAGAACTCATGAACAATAATTGCTACAATTAATGCAAGAATAATATAAAATAGATATTCAATGGGCAATATTGGATTTATACCAGGCAAAATAACATAGAATTCTGCACCAGGTAATAAATCTGCTCTTTCCTCAGGTGAAAGTCCAATTACAAATGAGAATTGCCAAAGGAAAAAGAGTACAAAAATAATCATACAAATAAAACAAAATACAACCCCAGAGCTTCCATATGCTTTCCAGAATCTCTTTTTACTTGATATCTTTTTTAAAAGCCCTATTCCTTTTGTTGTACGTAGTAGTAAAGCTGGACCGTATAAAGATATATTGTGCTTTTCAAGAAATCCTTTTTTATGTAGAAGATATACTATTAAAAAATAAAGAAAAATTATAATGAGGAATATCAATAAACCACTAATAATTGTCATAATTGGGGGGAGGGAATATGTTTTTATTTAATTAAAGTAACTAATAAAAGAGCTTACAGAAAGTAAATATTTTGTTTATTTTGTTTTAATAATCCGATTAGATATTGACACCATTTTAATTTCTTAATTTTTAGATTTATATCTTTGTTATCTATATAAGAATATTTACCAATTTCTCCTTTAAATTCAAAACCAATTAAATTTATTTTTTTTGCGTTAAAATGAGCTGCAAGAAAAACTGCTCGATCACCATCAGTAAAGCCTCCAAAATTCTTAATATTTTTATAGGGGGTTGGATCAATCTGGGTAGTTCCAATTATCCGTTTTTTAAATTTTGGTAGATATTTTCTAATTTTAGTAATATTGTCTCCATGGGCATGAATAACAATTATACTTCCTTTTGAATTTGCTTTTATTTGGTCGGGAATATATCCATCAAAATCAGTTACAATAATTTCTGGAATTATATTATTTTTTAAAATTGCACTTGTAGCTCCATCTGCTGAAATTTTAACACAATTTAATATCTTGGTTTTATGTAAATCTATTTGGTCTATTAAATTAGACCCTGCGCCAAAGATTATAACTTCTTTATCGTAAATAATTTCATTTAATTTTTTTAAAGGAAAAAGTTCCTTTTCATCTAACAATTTATCTAAAAAATCCACTGATTTTTTTTCATTTTCTAATTTATAGCAAAAATCATCAGCAATCTTTTCATAAATAGGTTCCCAATCTTTATAAAACATATGTTAAGTTACTATTAAATCAATTTTTTTTGTTTTTCTATTTCAAGTTTTTCTTCCTCTGGTGTATGAATTTCCTTTATATAATGATGGGACACTGCACCAATTAAGGCTATCATTATACCTGTACTAATATATCCAATAAACCTTAACGTAAAAAATGGGGTAATATCAAACCTAGCAGGCCAATTTATTAATGCATCATATAAAGACCTGAAAACTGCGTAAGATATAAAACCAAATGCAAACAAAGAAAAAGGAGCAATCCAGTAGTTCCAAGGCTTTTTTTTATCTTTTACATAGATATCTATCACACGTCCAAATATCACCACTAATCCTGCAATTACTATACCCCATATCATATTTATAACAAAAAGCAGTAGGGGAAGTAGCTCTACATCTGAACCAAATGTAGTATTTGTAACATTATAAAAAGCCATTATTAAGTTAGCAACCAAAATTACAGCGGCAAGAATAATGGTATAAATTGATAATCTACCTGTTAATAGACCTGATTTTATTTCAAGCCAAATAGCTGCTAGGTTTCTTTCCCATCTAAAAACTCTAATCAATAGATAGACGCCTAATGTTAATAAAATTGCTCCAAAACCACTTGCAGCCATATCAAGTAGAACCAAAAATGCCAATACAATTAGAACCAAGGCAATAGGTAAAAGAAATTGTTTTTGAACCTTTTCATCATCAAGAATTTTTATAATACGATAATATGTATCCTCAAGTTCTCTGCTCTGCTTTACAGAAACTCTATAAATCGAAGTTATCTTTATTCTAGATTGAATAATAGGAAGGATATATTCATCTTCAGCTCCGTCAGTTACAAGAATAACATCATCTGCCTTTGTTTCTTTTATTACCTGCTCAAGTTGTCGAGATAATATCTCATCGGATTTTATTCCAACGCTTATGTGACCACAAATAGTTGCAATTTCAACATTTTTATTTTGATTAATTAAAGATTTATAGGTTGAAATTGCAGAAAAAATTGCATTTAAATCAGAATCTTCAGGATCTGCCTGACCGAGTTTATTTGCAGCATCAATATTGTCATCTATACCAATTATTGGGCTTTTTACATTTGTTTTTCTACCGAAATCATTATCACGGTCCACGTTAAGAACAAGGGTATTCATAAATTTCTATCCATGATTACAATTATTCTATATTTAAGAATGTTACTATTTAAATTTTTGAATTCAACAAAAAAATATAATTAAATTTCATAGAAGAATTTAAGAAATATTCGATTTGGTAATGATTTATAAATACCTCAATTATTGCCACTGCTAAATGGATAAAAATAAAAACAATACAAAAACTTTCAATTTTTCACATTTAAAATTTATTTTTATGATGCTTATAATGGTTGTAGTGTGGGCATTTGCTTTCCCTTTTATAAAAATTGGATTGGAAGAGCTTTCATTTATTAACCTTACAATTATGAGATTTTTTATTGTATGTTGTATCCTTCCTTTTATAATCCTTTTTCAAAAAAAAGGATTTTCAAAACTTCAAAGAAAAGATATAATTCCAATATTTCTACTCGGATTTTTTGGAGTTATGGTTTATCATCTTGGACTAAATTATGGAGAACAATTCATTTCTCCTGCTGCAGCAAGTCTGATAATTGCTACAATCCCTGTTCAAATTGTAATACTTGCGATGATTTTTCTTAAAGAAAAAATTTCATTATCAAAAACTTTTGGAGTAATAATTGCATTGGGTGGTGTGGTAATTATTTCAATATGGGGAAAAGCGGAATCATCACTTGAAGTTGAATATATCTTTGGCGCAATATCTGTATTAATTGCAGCTTTAATGGGGGCATTGTATACAATATTTGGAAAAAAACTTTTGAATAGATACAATGGACTATCACTAACAGTGTATGCAATGCTTTTAGGTAGTATTGGTCTATTACCATTTTTAAACATTTCAATTATAGAACAAGTAAGAAATATGTCAATAAATGGATGGTTTGCAGTAATATTTTTAGGTGCATTTTCAACAGTAATCGGATACGTGTTATGGTATATTGCATTGGAAAATAAAACAGCAAGTGAAATAAGCATTTTTCTTTATGCAATCCCAGTTTTTTCAACAATATTTAGTTATATTATATTTAGAGAAGAAATAACATATATGTTTGTTTTCGGTGGAATTCTTGTAATAGCTGGTCTTGCAATAGTAAATATGAAATCAAATAAAAAAATTGATTAGTAATAATTACTTTTTAGAAATTATGACTAAGATACTTTATATGAGAAATATTGAGGGTAACTATATTAAAGAATTTGATGCGACAATTTCTAAAAATAATAAGAACTATATCTGTCTTGACCAAACAGCTTTTTATCCTGTTGGTGGAGGGCAACCTTCGGATACTGGTAAGTTAAAATGGAACAATAAAGAATCAATTGTAAAAGAGGTAATAAAAAAAGGAGATTCAGTTTTACATATAATACAAGGAGAAAAGCCACAAGTTGGAACAAAGGTTCATGCATTTTTGGACTGGGATAGACGATATAATCACATGAAAATGCATACTTCTCAGCATATTCTTTCAGGTATAATATTTGATGATTATAAAGCACGCACAGTTGGAAATCAAATTCATGCAGATTATTCAAGAGTTGATTTCCATCCTGCAAATTTTACAAATGAGGATATTGAAAAAATAAAAAATAAGTTTAATGAAATAATTGAAAAAAACCTTCCAATAAAAATATATGAAGAGGATAGAGAAAGCATAGAAAAAAGGGTTGATCAGCAGAGAGCTCATCTTGATTTATTGCCAAAATTTATAACAAAACTACGAATTGTTGAAGTAGAGGGTTTTGACATCTGCCCATGTGCAGGTACCCATGTAAAAAACACAAGTGAAATACCGAAAATTGATAAAATAAAAAAAGAAACCAAAGGAACAGATAAAACAAGAATAATATACTCTCTTTCAAATTAATCTATAAAGTAAATCGAATTTCTACGTCTTTTATATTATCAACACCTTTTAGAGATTTCAACATTCCACAAATTGTGTTTTTAATAAAATCTGCTGGAAATTCTGTCAAAGGTATTTGTTTCCCATTAACTTTTATTATCATTTTTTCCTCCAAAAATATTAATTTTTAAAAACTCAATTAACTCTTTAAAATCCCCTGAATATGTTAAAATCGTATTTTCCCGTTTATCAATATCTCCAATTCTGATTTTTGGAATATATTTGTCATTTGCTCCCTCAACAAGTATTAAATCAAATTTATCTATCTGATTTAACATTTTTATTATTTCAGATATATGTTTAGATTGTTTTAGTAGAAAATCAGTTTCATTGGGTGAAGAAAAAACAACAAGTTTTGCTCCTGCTTCTCCATGTTTCCATGTATCTTTTCCTTTAATATCAATACCAATTTTCTTATCAGTCATTTTTATACTTGCAATTTTAAATCCTTCATTTGATAGCCGCTTTATTATATCTACAATTAGAGTTGTTTTACCTGTATTTGATTTTCCGTAAATCCCAATTACTGCTTCAGTCATTTTTATGCTATATTGTTTTATTATGTTTATTATTTTCTTATAAATCAAATGCCGTAATAAGTATGTTATAAAATACAATAAAATCAAAATATGTTTTGTAGTTAACTAGTTCTGATAAAATCCATGAGAAATAAAGCCTATATCGCTCTTTTCATTTCCATTATTTCAGTTTCATTTGCTGCAATATTTATAACAACATTATTAAATTTATATCCAGAAACAGAACCTCTTTCAATTGCCTTTTACAGGTTATTTTTTACTGTTATTATAATTATGCCATTTGTAATATTTCATAGAAAAACAAGACAGGAAATCATAAATCTTCCTCGCTCAACTTTGCTAATAATGATAGCTATTGGAATAATTCTTGCTGCGCATTTTGCCTTATGGATTACCTCTTTGAAATATACGTCAATTGCAAGTTCAGTAATTCTTGTAACAGCACACCCAATTTTAGTTGGACCAATATCTCACTATTTTTTTAAGGAACGTTTATCTTTAACAAATGCACTTGGTATAATTATTTCTGTGGGTGGTGTTATAATTCTTATTTTAGGTAATTATGGATTAGGTTCTTTTACAATTGACTCTTTAGAGGGAAATATTTTGGCTATGCTTGGAGGCGCTGCAGCTGGGCTTTATATTCTTGGTGGAAGGAAAATCAGAAAAACAGTTTCAATTGGTTCTTATGCGTTTATTGTATATTCAATCGGAACGATAGGTCTTTTTATAATATGTATATTCTACAAAACTCCTTTGAATAATATAAGTATTGATGCAATAATTATAATTTTTTTAATGGCTATTGTTGCAGGAATATTTGGTCATACTCTATACAACTGGTCTCTTAAGCATATCCGAGCTTCTATTGCATCAGTTGCTTTATTAGGTGAACCTCTTGGATCGACAATACTTGCATTTGCTCTACCTTGGATTCAACAAACTCCTTCATACTATACCATATTAGGCGGAGTAATAATTCTAACTGGTATCTATCTTACAGCAAGAAAATCAAATGAAGTAAAAAAATAATAATAACAATTATGGAAAATGATTATAACCATAATCTTTTTTCTTGTTTTTATTTGGGTTATTAAAAAATGAGAAATATTGAAGAGCTTATAAAAAACAATAAAAAATACAAAAATACAGTAATTCAGTTAATCTTTAAAAGTAAAAAAAATATTGTTGCTTATGTTACTATTGATAACAAACCTAGAGTGCTGAAATGGTTTGTCCCTGGCTTAAAAAGACAAATGATAGTTGAATATAACGTTCTTAAAAAAGGTTCATCAAAGCTAAATGTTCCTTCAATATACGAAAAAGATGAAAAAAATAATGTACTGATTATGAACTATATTACTGGAGAAAACCTTTGTGATATGATAAATAATAAAGAAACATCATTTAATGAAAAACAGAGATTGACTGCTTTGTTAGCTCAGTGGTTCTTTGATTTTCATAATTATTTTAAAACAAAGGAAGAATTTAAGATTCGTGGTGATCCTTCATTGAGAAATTTTATTTTTTCAGATAGAGTTTATGGGGTGGATTTTGAAGAATCAAGGAACGGAAAACCAGTTGAAGATATTGCAGGTATGTGTGCATCGATTCTTTCAACTGAACCAATGTTTACAAATGAAAAATTTCAGCTGTGTAATAAATTGATAGAAAATTATCTAGATCTAGCTCCAGGTAGAATTAACAATTTAGATAGTGAAATATCATACAACCTTCTTGAAAAAATACAGTGGAGACCAAAAGATGAAGAAATACTTAGAAAATTTAGTAAACATATTAGAAAAAAGGGTCTTACGAAAGTTTAGTTTTTTGAAGAAAACGCTTAAAAAGCCTAATTTTATTTTATATTTTGAGGGGAATGACTATGCCTCCGGATGAAGATTTAGACGAATTAGTTAATAAGGCAATCGATGAGGTAATTGCAAGAGCAGAATCAAGAGATGAGGAAATAAAAAAAAGAAAACCAAAACCATTTAGATATCTAACAGACAAAGAAGATATACAAGCTGAGTTAACAAGGGTTGAAACAACCCCTGCTACTGTGATGGAAGAATCACCTTCTACTAAGATTGTTGAGGATAAACTTGCTATTCTAGGATTAGGCGATGTTGTAACAATAGAAAATGTAATTAAAAAACATCAAGCTAGTAGAAAATTTAAATAAAAAATATTTTGTTTTAAATTTTCTATCTTTAAATTTTTCAGTCACAATTTTTAAATATACATTATATAATCCGTGCACCTATGATATTGGGGAAGGAAAAAATAATACCAATTTTTGCCATGATTGTAATCTTTGTTGGAATATTTTCAACAATATATGTACAAAGTACTAATATAGATAGAGATACAATAAAAATTAATGGGCAGGAATATACGATAGATCAACTTTTTTCAATGTGTGAAATGCGCATAATTGAAATAGATAAAGGGGAAATAACTGGTATTGCACTCGATGACCTTATTTCAAAGGTGGGTGTTGGATGCCCTCAATGTGTAAAATATACTATAAAGGCAAAGGATAAATATCAACAAACGGTAGATTGGGATATTATGAAAACCGGTATTTTAACTGATTATAGTAGAGTTTATTTCCCAGATACCGCACATTCTTTCTGGGTTAGAGATGTAATTGAAATTGAGGTGAAATAATATGAATAATTTTAAACTTTTAGCTGGAATTTTAGTATTTGGTTCGCTTTGGGGTTTTTCTGAATGTATAATTGGTTCTGGTATTAATGAACTAGGGCTTCCTTCTGGAGCTATTATGACTGGTTTTTTTACAATTGCTTTTTTAGTAATCAGTAGAAGAATTTATCAAAAGCCTGGTATGCAGCTGGGAATGGGTCTTGTGGCAGGAGGTCTTAGACTTTTTAATCCATTTGTTGGTTGTCAATTATGTTCAGCACTAGCAATTATGGCAGAAGGAGCGATTTTTGAAGCCTTATGGTATAAGATTTCAGTTAATTTTAGTGAGCTTAAAACTCCTATTATGCAGGTAAGTATGGGGATTTTATCTGGATATTTTGTCTATATTGGAGGATATATCGTAACTCAGATTTTAACTCCAATTATCTCTGGTCCAGGTTTTTTTATTGAAAACCTAATAGCTGTTATGCCAAATATTCTTTCAAGTGGTCTTTTACCAGCTATAATTGGTGCATTTGTAATACCAGTGGTACTTTTTATAAATAAATTGGATATAAGATTAAAAGATCGTTTTTATTACCCTACGACAATAGGTGTTTCTGCTTTTTGTTGGTTTTTTGTTTTTGGTTATTGGTTATTATTAACATAGAGGATAATATTTATGGAAAAACCAAAAACTGTTAAAATTTTAAAGTTTCATCCTGAAAAATGTGATGGGGGATTAATTTGTGAAAAAGCTTGTTCAAAGGTTCATTTTAAATCTGATGAGGGAGGCGATAAGTCAGCAATAAGAATTATAAAAGATGGAAATTCCTATAAAATGCATGTATGTGATCATCGTGGTTTATGCATTGATATGTGCCCTGTGGGGGCATTAAAAAGAAGAAAGAATGGTGTAGTTTGGCTTGATAAGGAAACCTGTATAGGATGTCAGGCATGTGTTGGTTTTTGTCCAATTGGTGCAATGAGAAAATCTGATACAAGAATTGAACCTTTTAAATGTATTTCATGTGGTGCTTGTGTAAGAGCATGCCCTAATGATGCATTAGAGCTTGTTGATGTAAATATCGAAGATATCAAGGAGGTTGTATATCATAACTTGGGGGTAAAGTGATGGCAGAGGGACAAGTATCAATAGAAGAATATGGAACTGGTAATACTAGCTATAAGTGGAATCTTAAAAAAATTAAACAAGCCCACAGAGTTGTTTTTGAATATGATTATAAAAAAGGAAAAGTTGTAAGAGGTTATGCAAACAGAACTTTATACATAAATCTAACAACAAAAGAAATTAAAGAAAAAAAAGTAACAGATGAAATGAAAGAAAAATTTACTGGAGGTCGTGGATTCGGATTAAAGCTTTTATGGGATTCGATAAAACCTACTACTCGTTGGAACAGCGATGAAAATGAAATAATAATTACAACAGGTCCTTTATGTGGTACTACTCAATATCCTGGCTCAGGTAAATCACTTTGTCTTACTATCTCACCTTCAACTGATATTATTTGTGATAGCAATGTTGGAGGATTCTTTGGCCCATATCTAAAATTTGCTGGATTTGATGTGCTTGAAATACAAGGGAAAGCAAAACATGATGTTGTAATTGTAATTGATGGTGAAAAAGGAAAAATAACAATAGAAACTGCCCCTCTTGAAGAAACAAATACTCATCATTTAAATGAGCAATTAACTGAAATGTATGCAACTGAAGATACAGATAGCTCTAGACAAAAGGTTTCAGTTGTCACCTCAGGTAAGGGAGCTGAGCATAGTTATTGGGGCTGTCTGAATTTTTCATTTTATGACATTAGAAGAAAAGTCCCACGTGTAAAACAAGCCGGTCGGGGAGGTCTTGGTACAGTTCTAAGAGATAAAAAAATAAAAGCAATTGTTACAAAAGTAGAGAAAGTAAGTGGTGTTTCAAATAATCCAGCAGATCCTGCAACTCTTACAAAGATTGGAACAAAACTCCATCGGGAGATTAGAGATTTTGACAGATATCAGTGTAATATGCGTGCTGTTGGAACTGCTCATCTGGTTGAAATAATGGATGAGTATGACCTTCTACCAACTGAAAATTATAGATTTGGTAGCTTTCCAAAAGCATCAAAGATTTATTCACCTGAATTTTACAAATATTTTACAAAGATCATTCCAGATGGTTGTTGGCATGGTTGTACATTGGCTTGTTCAAAAACCGTAGATGGTTTTACTGTTATTACAGGTCCTTATAAAGGCCAAAAGGTAACAGTTGATGGCCCCGAATATGAAACTGTAGGATGCGGTGCAAACATGAGCATCTGGGATCCCCTTTGGATTTTAGAATTTAATTTTTATTGTGATACTTATGGCCTTGATACAATTTCTACAGGTACTGCAATTGCATTTTATATGGAAATGTATGAATATGGAATATTGAACAAGGAAAGATGCGATGGCCTTGAACTTTGCTTTGGGAACAGTTATGCAGTACTTGAATTTCTACATAAAATTGCACGCGGTGATGACGGTGAATTTGTTAAGATTGCTTCAAAGGGTATTCGAAGAGTTAAAGACTGGCTTATAGAAAAAGGCTGGGGAGAAACTAAGCTCATTGAAGACTGCGGTATGGAAAGTAAAGGACTTGAATATTCTGAATATGTAACAAAGGAATCACTTGCAATGCAAGGTGGATATGGACTTACACTTAAGGGGCCACAACATGATGAGGCATGGCTTATCTTTATGGATATGGTTAATAATGCAATACCAACTTTTAAAGACAAGGCAGAGGCACTTCACTATTTTCCTATGTGGAGGACCTGGTTTGGATTAAATGGATTATGTAAACTTCCGTGGAATGATATTGAACCTGCAAATAATGCTGAAACAGATGAACCACCAAAGGTTCCAGAGCATGTTCAAAACTATGTTGATTATCAAAAAGCAATGACTGGTAAAAAGGTAACAAAAGAGGATCTAATCCTACAAAGCGAGCGGTGTTACAATTGGCAAAGAGCAATGAATGTATGGATGGGTCGTGGCAGAAGAAAAGACGATTGGATACCTTATAGATCAATGGGACCAGTTACAAAAATGGAATATGTATCAAGAAAAAACAGATACGACAAGTATCTAATTGAAAAAATAGGCATTTCTGAAAAAGAAGTAGAAGAAATGAATGTAAATGAGAAAATGAAAATTCTTTACAATTATAGGCAGGATCAATATCAAAAACTTGCCGATGCTGTTTACTATCGAAGAGGATGGACACCGAATGGAGTTCCAACACCCCAAAAGATGAAAAAACTTGGAATGGATGATCCAAAAATGCTTAAATTTCTTCAGGATACAATCGATAAAGATGATAAAGCTGGTTTAAATGTGTGGGGTGGAAAATATAGTAAAGGGGAAGAACCTCCCAGCATTCATCCTAAATATTGGGAAAAATGGTAAGACTTTATGGATAAAGAAAAATCTGAAAGAATTCAGAAAAAATTAAATAAATCAAGTGTTGGAATAGCAGGTCTTGGGGGTCTTGGTTCAAATGCTGCTGTTGCACTTGCTAGGGCAGGTATTGGCCGTCTAATATTAGTCGACTTTGATATTGTTGAAAAAAGTAACCTAAGCAGGCAGTACTATTTTTTAGAGAATATTGGAAAAACAAAGGGAAAATCACTAAAGGAAATTATTGAAAAAATCAATCCACAAGTGAAACTGATAATTCATAATATAAAGTTGAAAAAGGGAGCCATGGAAAAACCATTCAAAGATGTAGATGTTGTAATCGAAGCACTTGATAATGCAGAAACCAAAACAATATTTATTGAAGAAATTCTCACAAAACTTCCAAGCAAACCTATCGTAGCGGCTTCAGGTGTATCAGGTTATGGACATTCAGATAGAATAAATACAAAATGTTTAGGAAATTTGTACATGTGCTATGATGAACTAGCAAAATCAAGTGATGAAGATGTACTTATGGCCCCTAGAGTTGCACTTATGGCCAACTGGGAGGCAAATATTGCTCTTGAAATAATTTTAGGTGAAGACAAGTGAGTATCGAGGTAAATGGTAGAAAAGTTGATTGGGTTGAAAACGAAACTATTAAACAATTACTTAAACGAATGAGATACACATTTCCTCTTGTTGTTGTTAAAATAAATAATGAAGTTGTTCCTAGAAAAGATTTTTCAGATGTAAAAATACCTGATAATTCAAAAGTAGCAGTTATACATATGATTAGTGGTGGATAATTTTATTTTTACTATAATATAAAAATTATTTTTCATTTATTTCAATAACTAGTGTATAAACTGTAATTACAAGAAGTGGTACAAAGATTACAAAAATATACTCTTCAATTGGAATCCCAAAAAGATTGCCAATAATTTTATTTTCAGAAAATCTCCAAATTCCTAATCTTACTGATATCTGATCCCAAATTATCCCTATAATAAATAAAATAAAAAGAGAAAGAGCAAGACTCTTGATTTTAAGCTTATTTCTAAGGAAAAAAAGTAATATTATTGATGGTATTACTGCAAAAAAAAGCATTAGCAAGATATAATAATAATTCTCAATCATAATACAAAACATAAAATAAAATATAATAAAACCTTCGCATTATTAGAGTTTTAAGCAGTTAATGAACCAAATACAGTTAGAATTGAAAAGCCAAATGCAAAAACAAAATAGGTAATATACATTAATGTCCATGAAGGAGTATTTTCAAAAAAACCATCGGTCCTATTTTCTTTAATCATCAAGTAAAAAATGAGAAAGGCAGGTATTGCCAAAAAAGTTAGAATCCATAAATAAGAATCAAGTATTCCACTATGTATAAGCATTGGGATATAAATAAATGGAAAAATCATAAATGGTAAAGAAAAAACCGCTGCTTTTTTCACTCCAAACGTGTTAATAAGAGTTCTAGTACCTGTTTTTTTATCAGCAGCGTTATCCACAATGTCCTTTGTAATGGACCCTCCTATTAAAAAACACATTGCTATCAATCCAATTGCTAAAGGCAGTGGATTAAATGGACTGCCAAAGACACTCCATGATGCAAGTATTCCAAAAAATCCACGAGGGATAGCAATCCAGAGTTGATTTACAAACAATATATCTTTGAACCTTGGAGGAATAGAGTATGTAATAGAGAAAAATGCTATAAGTAGGACCAAAAAACTAAATGTAGTATTTATGGATATAGAGATTAAAATTGCAGATGCGTATAAAATAATAGATACAATTAATGCTTTTCTTATTGGAATATTCCCTTTAACTAATGGTCGGTATGGCTTAGATATTTTATCAGTTTTAATATCTGTAATTTGATTAAGTGTGTTTGAAGCTGCATTAAGAATTGCTAATACAAGACTTGCTGGAAGTATTGTTGTCCACAAGATAGAATTAAGATTGCCGATGATTTCATTGTTAAAATAACTAGCAATCATTATACAAGATGACACAATTATTGGTGCAAGTAGAGTAAATGGACGTATTAAATCGATGTAATTTTTAAAATATTTTTTCAGTTTCCCTATTTCCATGCTCTAACTCCAGTAATAAAAGCTTTTGTAATTATCATGATATAAAGGTTGTTTGACACCCGTTACCCAAAACTAAAAAATTAAAATACATATTAAGGAAAATAAAATAAGAGAGGTTTAAATGCAAAAATTTAGAGGATTTATAGCAATTGATATAGAGTCTTTTCCAAAATTAATTGAATTTGAACAGGACATTAAAAATACTGGTGCAAATGTTAAACTTGTTGAACCAGAAAACATACATCTAACACTAAAATTTCTTGGAGATACAGATGAATTATTGATAGATAGAATTGGTGATATAATAAAAGATTCAGTAAAAGAGATTGAATCTTTTGAAATTCAACTTAAGAGCGCAGGTGTTTTTCCAAATGAAAGATACATAAAAGTTATATGGATAGGAATAGAAAAAGGAGAAAATATTGCAAAGATTGCATGTACCATTGATGATAAAATCTCTGCTTTTGGTTTCCAAAAGGAAAAAAGGAAATTTTCAGCTCATTTGACAATTGCAAGAGTTAAAAATGTAAAAAATAAAGAAAAATTAATACAAACTATTGAGAAATATCGTGATATTGAATTTGCAAATATAAAAATAAATTCAATCAAACTTAAAAAAAGCGATCTTACTCCAAAAGGACCGATTTATACGACTTTAAAAGAAATAAAATTTTAAATAAAAAAATTTGATGGCGGTGAAATAAATAGAAACTTGGTATATTGTGTTAGGAATAATCAATCTTGTTTTAATAATTTTTAGTTTATTATTCTTTTTTCCTAAAAGATTTTTTAGGGAGAAAATAGGAATAGTCAATTTGATTAAATCAAATCTTCCTTATATAATAATTATAGTGGGAGTTGTTGCGTTCCACCTAATTGAAGTAAATTTAATAGATCCCATTACAACAGAGCTGATTGGTTATGACTTTTCAAATAATATTAAAGATATTGAAGGTGATTTTGTATACCAATTCTCACAGATTTGGTCACCAGTTCTTGTTTATTTCTTTGTTATAATATATATTGGCATTTATTCTTTCACATTATGGTTTTCACCAACCTATTTTTTACTTACGAATAATAAACAAGCAATGAAAACACTAACATATGGATTGTTTTTAATCTATATAATCTCCCTTCCATTCTACTTATTTTTACCCATTACAAATGTATATACTTATTATAATGTAAGTTCGGCTCTTGAAACTGTCATACCCTCTGTTGAAAGCTTTTTTTATTCAACAACAACCCAAAATAATTGTTTACCTTCGCTACATACTGCAATGGCAATTCTTGTAGCATATTCTGTAAGTATTACAGGTAACAAGAAATTTACATATTTTACATATATAATAATGATACTTGTAATAATCTCAGTCATATATCTATCAATACATTGGGTTTTAGATGTGATAAGTGGTGGAATTTTATCAATTGGAGTAATATTGATATTAAGAAGATATATAAGGTTAAAGGAAAATGAATAAAATTGAAAAACAAGTTTTTGAAAAGATTACTCCTTCCAAAGAATATAAAAAGAAAATTGAAAAAATAGTAAAGGAGCTAGATGAATTAATAGCAAAAGAGATAATTAAAAGGAATCTACCAGCAACAATAGAGCTTGTAGGTTCAGTTGCAAAAGATACATATCTAAAAGATGATCTGGATATTGATTTTTTCATTAAGTTTCCAACAAAATATAAAAAAGAATTAATTGGAAAAAATGCGCTCTCTGTTGGAAAAACAATTCTTACAGATACTGAAGAATCATATGCTGAACATCCATACATAAGAGGCTATTATAAAAAATATAAGGTTGAAATTGTACCATGTTATAAAATTGAAAAAGCATCTCAAAAGCTATCTGCAGTTGATAGGACACCACTGCATACCAAGTACGTAAAAGAAAATCTAGCTGAATCAAAAAAATCAGAGGTTCTTTTATTAAAACAATTTCTAAAAGGAATTAGATGTTATGGAGCAGAATCAGAAATTGAAGGATTTTCAGGTTATTTATGTGAAATTTTGATAATAGAATATGGGGATTTTAACACACTTTTAAAAAACGCACAAAGTTGGAAAATAGGAGAAAAAATTGCTTTATCAAAAGCAAAATATCCTGGTTTTAACACCCCTCTAACTTTTATTGATCCTGTAGACACTAATAGAAATGTTGCCTCAGCAGTATCTAAAGAAAAATTTGATTTATTTATAAGGGCGTGTAACGAATATCTAAAAAAACCACAGATTACATTTTTCTTTCCTAAAAAAATAAAACCCTGGTCTTTGAACAAAATTAAACAAAATCCTGAAATAAATAGATTTAGATATATTGGAATAAAGCTAAAAAAACCAGATACAATCCCTGAGAACCTTTATCCTCAGGTAAGAAAGGCTGCTCGTTCAATATGTAATACATCTGAAAGATACGATTTTAAAATCTATGATAGTTCTTTCCACGTTGATAATAGCGATATATATATTATTATTAAATCAAAAAAGGAACCACTTTCAAAAACATATGTACATCTTGGTCCACCAGTAAAATTAAAGAAACATGCAAGTGAATTTTTAAAAAAATGGGAAAAAGATCCAAGAGTAACCAAGAAACCATTCGAAAAAAACAAAAGGTTATATGTTGAGATAAAAAGGGATTATCTTGATATAAAATCCTTTTTAAAAGATCAAATTAAAAACCTTAGTATGGGCAAACATATAGATAAGATAGTAAGTAAGAAATTTACAATTTTAGAAACAGAAGAATTAATTAAAGAAAGCCTTAGAGAGTTTTGGACAGAATATTTAGATGGGAAAATGCCTTGGGAAAGATAATATGAAAACAATAGGAGTTTATACAAAAGATTTTTCGCTTTATCATGACCTTATAAAAGTTCTTAAAAAAAGAAAAATCTCATTTGTTTCACTTAATTCTCTAGATCATATTCCTAGCGGAATAGGTGTAATTCTTACATCTAATAATGAATTGCATGATGTAAAGTTATCAAAAGTAATAGCTGCTGATGTATATGATACAATAGATCATGCAGTTGATCTTGCTGTTCAAATGCTGGTTGGTAAAGACATTTATTCTAAGGTTTATATAGGAATTGACCCAGGTGAGCAACCAGGTATAGCAGTAGTAGGTGATGATATTTTATTACAAAAAATGAATGCTGCAACACCTGAAAAGGTATTGACATTAATTAAAAGGGTTCTTAGGGAGTATCCTTCTATTGAAACCTTGATTCGCATTGGCCATGGATCAATAATTACCCGTAACCGTATAATTAATTCTTTGATTTCACTAGGAATACCAATTGAAATTGTAGATGAAACAAAGACAACACCAACACAACAGATAAAAAGACTTGAAAGAGACGGTGAAGCAGCTGCAGCAATTGCTCTGCTTCGCGGAGGAAAGGTCCAAAGACGATTACCATTAGAGCCTACCAAAGGAGATATAAGAAACATTCAAGAGAGAAGTAGAAAACATACTGATGGAAAATTTTCAATTTCTGAAAAAACTGCATTAAGAGTCTTAAAAGGTGAGATAAGTCTTAAAGAAGCAATTGATCTTGAAAAAAATAAATAAGAAACCCAAATGTTTATGAAGCTCTCTCATATGCATTTTAGGTAAAAGCGATGAATGTAAAAAGAGCTCTAATTAGTGTTTCAGACAAAGATGGTATATCTGATTTTTCTAAAGGACTATCCAAACTTGGTATAGAAATTATTTCAACGAGCAGTACTGCTAAAGTTTTAAAAAAAGCTGGTGTTGAAATCAAAGAGGTTTCTAGTGTAACTAGCTTTCCAGAAATGCTTGAGGGACGCGTTAAAACTCTTCATCCTGTTATTCATGCCGGAATTCTTGCTAAAAGAAACAGTAAAGCACATATGGATACTCTTAAGAAGCATAATATTAAGACTATCGATTTATTGGTTTGTAATCTATATCCCTTTGAAGAAACAATAAAAAAGCAAAAAGTTGGAATTGAGGAAGTAATAGAAAATATTGATATTGGTGGACCAACACTGATTCGAGCTGCTGCAAAAAATTACAAAGATGTAATTGTTATAACAGATAAAAGTCAGTTCAGAGAGGTTTTAAGTTCTCTTGAATCAAAGGGAGACGTCAGTTTAGAAAATAGAGAAAGACTTGCAATAAAGGCATTTACACACACTGCACAATATGATTCAATTATATCAAACTACCTTAGAAACAAATGGACTAACGATATTTTACCAGATGACAATAGTATTTCCTTAAGAAAAATCCAAAACATGAGATATGGTGAAAACCCTCATTTGAAAGGTGCATT
>Ga0209427_10000062_pt1 | contig 86951 bp, 82 predicted proteins | sample DeeMarSWOR136_30_FD_187465 | JGI IMG/M metagenome (GOLD analysis project Ga0209427, IMG submission 187465) | Marine sediment microbial communities from White Oak River estuary, North Carolina - WOR-1-36_30 (SPAdes) (version 2) | ecosystem: Environmental > Aquatic > Marine > Intertidal zone >... | reverse complement strand
GAATGATGACGACTAGAGAGGAACTCCTCATGTCGGCGGAATACATCATCTCTTCCGGTAACGATAAGGTCATTCTCTGTGAGAGGGGAATTCGGACTTTTGAAACGGCAACGCGGAACACGCTGGACATCAGTGCTGTACCCGTTCTCAAGGAATTAACGCATCTACCCATCGTCGTTGATCCCAGCCACGCCACCGGCCATTGGAAATATGTCATCCCCCTGGCCAGAAGCGCCGTGGCGGTTGGGGCAAACGGACTCCTCATTGAAATCCATCCTGAACCGGAAAAGGCCCTTTCCGACGGCGTACAATCGCTCAAACCGGAAAAGTTTTACCAACTCATGGACGAAGTGAGGATTCTCGAAAAGATCATGAGAAGGGAGATAGAGGTGCTCCAATGAACAGAATTAAGGTAGGCCTTGACAAAAAAACATCAGCCTCTTATGAGATCTATATTGGGGAGAACATCTTGGATCGCATGGGCTTGATCCTCGCCAAGAATAACTGGGCCTCCCGTTACATTATGATAACGGATTCCAATATCTCTACCCACTATGGAGAGAGGGTTCAGGCGACCCTCAGGGAAATGGAACTGAAGGTCGATACGATCGACTTCCCAGCGGGGGAGGCCTCAAAGAATTTCGAAACCAGCCTCCATATTATCGAGGGGATGATGGACCTCGGTGCCGATAGAACATCGGCCCTGATCGCATTAGGCGGTGGTGTCGTGGGTGATATCACCGGTTTCATAGCCTCTATCTACATGAGGGGCATTCCCTATATTCAGGTCCCCACAACTCTGTTGGCCCAGGTTGACAGCAGCATCGGGGGAAAGACGGGGATAGACCTCCCCCATGGGAAGAACCTCTTGGGGACATTCTGCCAGCCGAAAGGGGTCTTCATCGACCTGGCATTCCTGAACACCCTGACGCCCCGTGAATTTGGATCCGGCCTGGCGGAAATCGTCAAGTACGGGATCATTGATGACCCCGACCTGTTCAGCTCTCTTGAAGTTGAGGCGGAGGAGATCAGGACCCGGGACATGAACCTCCTCGAAAAAATCATTACCAGGTCATGTCGGATCAAGAAGGGATTCGTTGAAATCGATGAAAGGGAAAGAGGGGTCCGCCGTATTCTCAATTTCGGCCATACAATCGGGCACGCGATCGAAGCAGAATCCCATTACTCCATCTCCCATGGAGAAGCCATATCGATGGGCATGGTGGCAGTGGCCCTCATATCCGAGAGGTTAAAATACCTTCGCTCTGAAGACCGAAAAAGGATCATATCCCTCATCAGGGTGCTCGGTCTCCCCGACCGTATCCCCAGAACGCTAAGCTCAGATGGAATAGTATCCCGAATTAAGAGGGATAAGAAGAAAGAGGGAGACACCATCCACTTCGTCCTGCTGAAAAAAATAGGAATTCCCTTTGTCAATGGCAGCGTTCCGGAACCCCTCATCGGAGAAGTAATCGAGGCATTGAAGAAATGAAGAAATCCTCGCTAGAAACCCTCAGGGAGAAATTGAGGAAGAAAGACCGGGAGATCGCCAAGCTCCTCAATGAACGGGCAAAGTTGTCTATCGAGGTTGGCAGGGTAAAAAATCTCAAAGGACGGGAGGCCTATGACCCCTCACAGGAAAGCAAGGTGTATGATCAGCTAAGCCGAACCAACAAAGGCCCCCTATCGAATAACGCCTTGAAAAATATTTTTGAGGAGATTATCTCCTCTTCCCGCGCCCTCCAGGAAACGATAACCGTCGCCTATCTGGGTCCGGAGGCATCGTTTACCTATCTGGCCGCCCAATCTCATTTCGGCAAAAGCGCCCAATATTCACCTCAAACGAAGATCTCTGAAGTTTTTGATGAGGTGGAAAAGGAAAAGGTCTCTTGGGGAGTGGTGCCCGGAGAAAATTCAGTGGAAGGGTCCGTCAAGGCAACCCTCGACAGGTTGATCTCAACCCCCTTACATATCCGGGCGGAGATTTTTCTCAGGATCTTCCATTGTTTGATCTCCACCTGCGATAGCATGGAGGAGATAAAGCGCGTCTATTCCCATCCCCAAGCCCTCGCCCAGTGCCAGAGCTGGTTAAGGAGTAACCTACCCCATTGTTCCATCCTTGAACTAGACAGCACAGCGGTTGCCGCCAGGAGGGTTCTGGAGGATAGGGAGGGTGCTGCCATCGGGAGCTCCCTCGCCGCAACCACCTATGGGCTTAAGATCGTTGCAGGGGGAATCGAAGATAGCCCCTCGAACACGACGCGATTCTTCGTTATCGGAAAAGGGAAAAGCATGCCGACGGGAAGGGATAAGACCTCAATGCTCTTCGGAACGCCCCATGTGCCGGGTGCCCTTCATCACGCCTTGCAGCCTTTTGCCAGAGGGCACCTCAATCTAACACGGATCGAATCTTACCCCATGAAGGACAGGATGTGGGAATATCTATTCTTCGTGGATTTTACGGGTCATATAGAAGAAGTAAACACAAAAAAGTGCCTGGTAGATATGGAGAAGGTAACTACCTTCATCAAGGTTCTGGGTTCGTATCCCAGGGGAGATGAGCCGTGATGATCTGCATTCCGATTACTGCGAGAACCCATAAGGCCGCGTTGATACAGATGGAAAGAGGTTTCCCCCTGGCCGACATCTTGGAGCTAAGAATCGACCAAATCAGAAACCTCAACCTGGAAAAATTGATGGGCGGGAAACAGGGGAAAATTCTGGTCACCAATAGACGGAGGGATGAAGGAGGAGGATTTTCCGGTACCGAGCGTGAAAGGGTGGAGCTCCTGAAAGAAGCCGTGGCGCTCGGAGCTGATTATGTGGATGTCGAGATTCGGACGGAAGGGGCACTGATCCAAGAACTGTCGGCAAAGATAGGGAAATCACGTGGCCGCACGAAATGGATCATCTCTCATCACAATTTAGGCGGAACGCCTTCTGCGCGGGCCCTAAGAAGGAAATTTGATGAATGCATGGGGACCGGGGCTGATGTCATTAAGATCGTCACTCACGCCAATATGATGGAGGATAATCTGAGGGTTCTCGGACTCATTCCCCATGCACGGAGAAAAGGGGAGGAAATCATTGCCTTTTGCATGGGGGAAATGGGACGGATCAGCAGGGTCATGGCAGCCCTTTTGGGCTCCTATTTCAGCTATGCTTCTTTGGGTAAGGGGACGGAATCGGCCGCGGGGCAACTGACCATAGAGGAGATGAAAGGGATCTTCAAGATATTGAATGTAGTCGACGGAAACAGGCTCTAAATTCCCAATATTCAGACAATGACAACTATCAATATGATGGGACATTCTTCGGAAATCTTTGCCCTGTTCGGCAACCCGGTCGGACACAGCCTCTCTCCGCTCATGCATAACGCCACTTTCAAAAAGATGAAGATCGATGCCCACTATGTCCCGTTCTGCGTAAAAAGCCTGGAGGATGCAGTCAGGGGGATCAGGGGATTGAATATTCGGGGGGTGAGCATCACCATTCCCTTCAAGACTACGGTGATGTCCTATCTGGATGAGGTAGATGAAAGTTCCCTCAGGATAGGGGCCGTCAATACGATTTTGAATGATAATAACCGGAGGCTAAAAGGTTATAATACCGACTGGATCGGGCTTATTCGTGACCTGGAAGAATCCCTGGAGATTGGAGGCAAAACCTTCGCCATCCTTGGGGCTGGTGGCGCAGCGAGGGCCGTGGTATTCGGTCTCCTCAAGGAAGGGGGCGTCCCCATCATCCTAAACCGAACCGTAACAAAAGGTGAGGAGATGGCGCGTGAATTTGGCTGCCCATTCTACCCTCTTTCAGAGATTGAGAACATCGAGGCGGATTGCCTGATCAATACAACCCCCGTCGGTATGGCACCGGATAGAGAGAAATCACCCCTTGGGAGAGAGAGCCTTGTGAATTTCAGATGCGTCATGGATATCATCTATAACCCCCTTAGGACAAAGCTGTTGAGGGATGCGCAAGAGACGGGATGCATCGTCCTGTCCGGTGTGGGGATGTTTGTCCACCAGGGGGCCGAACAGATAAAAATATGGACCGGTATGGAACCCCCCAGAGCGTTTATGAGGGGGATTGTTCTGGAGAAACTGAAAGAGCGTGATGGAAATTAAGTCGATCAAACATCTGGATGCCATGGTGAAGATCCCCGGCTCCAAGAGTTACACCCAGAGGGCCCTGGTCATCGGTGCCCTTGCAGATGGGAAATCTTTCCTGCAAAACGCCCTCCTATCCGAGGATACAGGATATCTCATCGAGGCACTCAGATCTCTCGGCTCGGAGATCTTGATCAAGGATGAGGATATGATCATCAGCGGGACTGGCAGCAATATCAGAAACCCCCAGAAGGAAATCTACCTGGGAAATAATGGAACCGCCATGAGATTTCTCACCAGCCTGGTATCTCTGGGAAAGGGGGCGTTCACCCTCACGGGAAACCACCGACTCAGGAAAAGGCCCATTAAACCCCTTCTTGATGCCTTGAAAATACTGGGAGTGGACGCCCAAAGTAAAAATTGGGGTTATCCCCCCGTGGTTGTCCACGCCAATGGCCTCCGGGGCGGCACGGTTACCTTAGCGGATATCGAGAGCAGCCAGTACGTTTCTTCCCTTCTGATCTCGGCCCCCTTTGCTGAGAAAGATACCGTAATAGAGCTTCAAGGCCATGTCCTTTCCCTACCCTACATTAATATGACCATGGAAGTGATGAGGGAGTTTGGGGTGGAGGTGAACAGAGAAACCTCGGATCGTTATTCCGTGAAGAGCGGTCAACGATACAAAGGAAAAAGATACCGGGTTGAAGGGGATGTCTCCAGCGCCTCCTATTTCTTCCTGGCTGCTGGCCTCTGTGGAGGGAGGGTTCGTGTCCAGAACATCAATCCCCAGACCCTGCAGGGAGACATCATGCTCCTGCCGATCATGGAGAGACTCGGTTGTACCGTAATAAGGGGAGATTACTGGGTTGAGATGGTGGGGGGTGAGTTGACCCCCGGTGAATACATCTTTGATCTGGGTGATATGCCCGATATGGTCCCTACCCTTTCGGTATTGGCTGCGATTCGGCCAGGCCGGACCACCATCAAGAACGTATCCCACCTCAGAACAAAGGAGAGTAATCGATTGGAGGCATTGGTCACCGAATTGAGGAAAACAGGGGTGAGGGCAGAAGAAACCGATGACGGCATCACCATCGACGGGAGTAAGCCCCATGGTGCTGAGATAGAAACTTATAATGATCACCGGATCGCCATGAGCTTCGCCATACTGGGACTGAGGACGCCCGGCATAAAAATCACAGACAAAAACTGTACCAGTAAATCGTTCCCGGGCTTTTGGGACGAGCTGGAAAAACTCTATTGAAACATGAACATTGTCTTGATTGGATACCGTTGTACGGGAAAAACATCGGTGGGGAGAGAGATATCGGAAAGGTTTCAAATTCCCTTCTATGACACGGACGAGCTTATAGAAAAACATACCAGCAAAACGATTAGGGAAATCGTCGATGAAAAGGGTTGGGAGTCCTTCCGCAAGGAAGAGAAGGCGGTCATTAGAGGACTCTCCTCTCTGGCTGATACGGTGATAGCAGCAGGAGGTGGTGCGGTCATGGATGCCGGGAACAGGGAAATCCTGAGACGAAACGGGCTTGTCATATGGCTTACCGCCGATGTGGGTACCATCGTCGAGAGGATGAAAAACGATAGGGCGAGTGGTGAACAGAGGCCTCCCCTTTCCAACGATGACTTGGAAAGGGAAGCCTCGAAGATCCTCGAAAAGAGAACACCCATTTACCGCCAGTTAGCCAATTTCACCATCGATACTTCTGGGAAAGAGATCGATGCGATCGCGGAAGAGGTCTGCAACCTTCTCGCCCGTCGAAATGCACGTTTTGACCGGAAGGGGTTTCGCGTAACCTAAATATTTGGTCTTGCTGATCGCAGCGCGATGAAGGGAAGGAATAAATATGTCAGGTAATTCCGTAGGCGTTGTTTTCAGGGTCACCACCTGGGGGGAATCGCACGGTAAGGCCGTTGGTGCGGTGGTGGATGGATGCCCCCCCAACATCCCTTTGACAGAATCGGATATCCAAAAAGATCTGAGGAGGAGAAAACCTGGCCAGATCCTCTCAGCCTCACCCAGGCGGGAGGAGGACCTGGTAGAAATCCTTTCCGGCACCTTTGAAGGCAGGACCACGGGAACCCCCATCTCCCTCATCATCAAGAACAAGGATGTCGACAGCGCGGCCTATGAAGAACTGAGGGATATCTTCAGGCCAGGGCAAGGGGATTTCACCTATTACAAGAAATACGGTATCCGGGACCACCGCGGGGGCGGCCGCGCTTCTGCACGGGAAACTGCGGCGCGTGTGGCTGCTGGAGCCATAGCAAAAAAGGTGATCGCCTCCGAAGGAATCGAGGTTATCGCCTACACCAAGGAGTTAGGTGGTATCGCGGCAGAACGGGTTTCTTTCTCGGAGATTCACCGGAACAGGCTCCAGTGTCCCGACCCCAAAGCAGCCCAAACAATGACGGAAAAGCTGGAAGAGGCAAAGAGGAATGGGGACTCCCTCGGAGGAATCGTGGAGATTCTGGTCAAGGGGTGCCCGCCGGGTCTTGGGGAACCCGTTTTCGATAAGATCGATGCCGATCTCGCCAAGGCCCTCATGAGTATCGGAACGGTCAAAGGCGTGGAGATCGGCGCCGGGTTTCAGGCCGCAAGAATGACCGGTTCCGAGTGCAATGATCCCATCACACCGGAGGGATTTTCAACAAATCATGCCGGTGGAATCTTGGCGGGGATCACCAATGGGGCTGAAATCTTCATCAGGTTGGCGTGCAAACCCATTCCATCCATCGGAAAGACTCAAAAAACCATCGATATTCATGGAAAACCACAGGGGGTATCGATTAAGGGAAGACACGATGTATCCGCCATACCCCGTATTATTCCCGTTTGCGAGGCCATGGTCAGTATGGTCCTGGCAGATCATTTACTACGGCAGAGGGCCCATGCGGTTGGTCTGGGGGAGTGAGATGAAGGATATTGAAATCGGCATCATCGGTGGGACCGGCGGGATGGGGAGGTGGTTTGCGGATTTCTTCAAAAAGGAAGAATATCCCGTTCTTGTATCGGGGAGGAAAACGGAAATTGATATCCCGACGATGGTTGAAAAATGCCAGGTGGTCATCGTGAGCGTACCCATCAGCGCTACTTGTGAAGTTATCGAGCGGGTTGGACCGCACATGAACGAGGAGTCCCTCTTGATGGATCTCACCTCCCTGAAAGCGGAACCGGTCAAATCGATGCTCAGATATTCCGTTTCAGAGGTCATTGGCCTCCATCCCCTCTTCGGACCGGGTGTTGATTTCTTACGAGGACATAAGATTGCCCTCTGCCCCGCCAGGACGAAAAAGTGGATCGACTGGCTGAGGGATATCCTCATAAAAAGTGGCGCCGATATAATAGAAACGACCCCCGAAAGGCACGATGAGCTGATGGGCCTTGTTCAGGTCTTGAATCATCTGAACACAATAACCATGGGGATGATTCTCGGAGAATCGGGGATGGATCTGGAGGAGCTGAAAAGGTTTGCTACGCCCATGTTTAACACGAAACTTGCCATCATAGAAAAGGTATTCACACAGAATTCAAGGCTGTATGCCGAAATTATCACCTTGAACCCGAACATCCACAAGATCATCGACCTCTACGGGAAAGCCTTGTCTCACTTGAAAAGCCTGATCAGTAAAAGGAAAATGGAGACCCTAATGGAGCTGATTCAGGAAAGGAGCATATGGGAATCATGAAAGGTCCAGGTCGGCGTTCACTGAACCTTAATGATGGATCGTCATCAATTGATCCAAAAGGGGAAATTTTCGATTGACAAAGTTTTCAATCTCTGGTATACGTTCTTGGAGTGTCTTAAAGACGTGAAAAGATGAGGCAGACAATCTCCATAGCAAACAACTGGAGGTGGTGGTGGAATCCAAGGGAGGGGTGCGTCCACCGCTAAATTTTGCAATGAGATAAAAAAGCCGTGGAGGACCTCTTCCGGGTTCCACGGCTTTTTTGTTTTACTCTAACGACAAAAAGGCCGTGAATGATCACTGCCTTTTTTATTTCTCAAACAAAAGGAATCTTACCCATGTACTACCCGGCCTTTGAGACATTTAAGAGATTTGCAAAAGAGGGAAACTTGATCCCCGTTTTCACGGAGATTCTGGCCGACACGGAAACTCCAGTGTCGGCCCTCATGAAGCTGCGCTCCAAACCCCACCTTTTTCTCCTGGAGAGCGTGGAGGGGGGAGAAAAATGGGGGCGCTACACCTTCCTCGGCTCTGACTCCCATGTGGTTTTCCAGGTGAGGGGAGATGATGTCCTGATCCGGAAAAATGCGGAGGTTCATCACCACAAACACGGCGGAGATCCACTAAGATTCCTGAAAGATTTATTACATCACTACCACCCCGTTCCCGTGGATGGACTTCCCCGGTTTTACGGTGGTGCTGTGGGATTTCTCGGTTATGATATGGTCCGCTATTTTGAAAAGCTCCCCGCTGGAGCCCAGGAGGATCTCAATATCGATGATGCGACTCTCCTCATTACCGACACCCTGATGATCTTTGACAATGTGAGACACACAATCAAGGTGGTGGCCTGTGTTTTCACCGAAGGGAGGGAAGATCTTCGAGGCGTATATGACGAGGCGACTAGTAAGATCGATGACATGATCGAGTTGCTGAAGGCGCCCGTCGAAAAGAGCGACCTTCCATGGGAAGCAGGAGGCGATGATCCATTTCAGTCCAATATGACGCCGGAGGAGTTCAAGGCCGTTGTGAGACGGGCCAAGGATTACATTGTTTCCGGCGATGTAATCCAGGTCGTCCTCTCCCAGCGATTTCAAACGAAGAATCGCATGGATCCGATGGATCTCTATCGGGCTCTCCGCTACATCAACCCATCCCCCTATCTCTTTTTCCTCAAGCTCGATGATCTCTTCCTCATCGGCTCATCCCCCGAGGTGATGGTTCGTCTTGAAGAAGGGGTCGCCGAATTACGGCCCATTGCTGGGACGAGAAGAAGGGGAGCGAGCGAACAGGAGGACAGAAGCCTTTCCGACGAGCTCCTTCAGGACCCAAAAGAGAGGGCGGAACATGTCATGCTCGTCGATCTGGGGAGAAATGATCTGGGGAGGATTGCCAAGATCGGCAGTGTTCAGGTCAATCAATTCATGGTGGTAGAGCGCTATTCCCATGTCATGCATATCGTCTCTCATATCCAGGCACAATTATCGGGTGACAAAGATGCCTTCGATGTCCTGAGGGCCACTTTCCCGGCAGGCACCCTCACCGGTGCGCCGAAGGTCAGGGCCATGGAAATCATCGATGAACTGGAGCCGTCCCGTCGGGGCCCTTACGGGGGAGCAGTCGGGTATTTTAGCTACACAGGGAATATGGATTTCTGCATCACCATTCGAACTATGATGATCAAAGACGGAAAGATTTTTATCCAGGCGGGCGCGGGAATTGTGGCCGATTCCGACCCTGAGGCGGAGTATCAGGAAACCCTCAATAAGGCCATGGGGATGATGAAGGCTATCCGGATGGTCGCATCAGGGCTCGAAATCACGAGAAAACAGTGATCATTCAGAGATGGAGCGATTGGTATGATTTTGATGATCGATAATTACGATTCCTTTACTTACAACCTCGTCCAGTATATCGGCCAGCTCGGCCAGGAGGTTATAGTCCACAGAAATGACAAGATATCCACTGCGGGAATCCAGGAGCTGAAACCCGATGCAATCTTCCTGTCCCCCGGCCCCTGCACGCCCAAGGAGGCGGGAGTCACCGTTGAGGTGGTCAGGCAATTTTATGAGACCATTCCCATCATGGGGGTCTGTCTGGGGCACCAGGCAATCGGTTATGCCTTTGGTGGCGACGTGGTGAGGGCTGAAAGGATCATGCACGGAAAGACCTCCAGGATCATCACCGATGGACGGACGATTTTCAGGGGTCTTCCCAATCCCTTCATTGCAGGGCGTTATCACTCACTAAGCTTAAAGAGAGATTCCCTTCCCGCTTGCTTGGAGATCAGTGCCGAAACGGAGGAAGGGGAACTTATGGGTGTCAGACATAAGGATTACCCGGTGGAAGGCGTACAGTTTCACCCCGAATCGGTGCTCACACCAAACGGAAAGCGGATACTCAAGAACTTCTTGGAAATGGTCCATGGGGAACAAAACCGAACCATTTCGGGCCAGGAGAAAGGAGTTTGAGCCATGATCAAGGAAGCGATTGAAAGAGTAGTCGCCAATGAAGACCTGAGAGAATCAGAGATGATGGAGGCCATGAACGAAGTGATGGAGGGAAAGGCAACGCAGGCCCAGATCGCTGCCTTCATCACCGCCCTGCGGATGAAGGGCGAAACGGTCGAAGAGGTGGCCGGGGCAGCCCGAATCATGAGACAGAAGGCAACCAGCATCGACGCCCGCTCACCCATCATCGTGGACACCGTGGGGACCGGAGGGGACGGGATGAACACCTTCAATATCTCCACGACAACCGCTTTTGTGGTGGCAGCAGCAGGTATCACCGTGGCGAAACACGGAAACCGGGCAGTCTCCAGTAGTTGCGGAAGTGCCGATGTCCTGGAGGCCCTCGGGGTAAATATCAGTGCTGGATCGGAGATCGTGGAGGAATGTATCCAGCAGGTCGGTATTGGCTTCCTCTTCGCTCCTCGGCTCCACGCAGCCATGAAATATGCCATCGGTCCGCGAAGGGAGATCGGCATCAGGACGATATTTAACATGTTGGGACCCTTAACAAACCCCGCCGGAGCCACATCGCTGCTGATAGGCGTCTATGATCCCAGGCTGACAGAGATGTTTGCCGGTGTCCTGAAAAATCTGGCGGCAAAAAGGGCCTTCGTGGTTCACGGCTCTGACGGCCTCGATGAGGCCACGGTGACGGGAGAGACGCGGGTCTCCGAATTGAAAGACGGTCTTATCACCACCTACAATATTAACCCCATCGATGTATTCGGCGAGACTTACCCGGGTGAGGAGCTCATTGGGGGGGACGCCTCAGTCAATGCGCAGATTACAAAGGATGTCTTGATGGGTAAGGACGGGGCCTGCCGAAAGATCGTTCTCCTCAATGCTGCCTTGGCCATCATGGCAGGGGAAAAGGCCCAAAACATCCCGGAAGGCATTGCGAAGGCCGAGGAGTGCATCGACAACGGGGAAGCAATCAAGAAATTGCAGGCCCTGATTGAGTTAAGCAATAGCTGAGAGCGGGCGATGATTTTAGAGGGGATTGTAGAGGCTAAAAGAAAAGAGATCGCCTCCCTGAAGGCGGAAAGGCCCCTTTCTCGATTGGAAGAGGCTATGAGGGATCTGCCCCCTACACGTGATTTTAGAGGGGCGATCAGTCGCTTCCCCTGTTCTATCATTGCCGAGGTGAAGAGACGTTCGCCATCCAAAGGGAGCATCAGAGAAGATTTCGACCCCTTCAAGATTGCCGCCATTTTCCAGGAAAATGGGGCGGCGGCTGTCTCGGTTCTCACCGATGTGGAGTTTTTCGGGGGTAGTAGGACATATCTACCGGGCATTGGGAAAACGGTCGACCTTCCCCTCCTGAGGAAGGATTTTATCATCGACCCTTATCAAATCTATGAGACCAGAACCCTCGGCGGAGACGCGCTGCTTCTTATTGCACGCCTCCTGGAAGAGGAACAATTAAGGCACTATATCCATCTGTCAGAAGCGCTCGGCCTCTTACCCCTCGTTGAGGTTCATACCCGGGAAGAACTGGATACTGCCCTTTCCGCAGGAGCCGAAATCATTGGAATCAACAACAGAGACCTGGGGACATTTTCTACGGATATTGGGATAACTCTGGATCTAGCCCCATATATTCCCGGAAGTAAAATCGTGGTCAGTGAAAGTGGTATCAACACGAGAGAGGATATTGAGACGTTAATGAAAGCGGGAATTCATTCCTTCTTGATAGGCGAGGCATTGATGCGAGCTGAGGATATCGGCGGGAAACTCAGAGAACTTTTAGACAGAGGCGAATAAAGCAATGACGGAGATAAAGATCTGCGGCATTACGAATCTGGAGGACGCTTCCTTTGCAGCCAAATGTGGGGCCGATGCACTGGGTTTCATCTTTTATTTAAAGAGTCCCAGGTACGTGGAGCCTGAAACCGCCAAGGAAATCATCGAAAAAATCCAAGATGGAATCACAAAGGTTGGCGTCTTCGTTAACTATGAAGCACCGGCGATTAAGCAAATCGTGGAATTCTGCGGTCTCGACATGGTCCAGCTTCATGGAGATGAGTCCCCCGAATACTGTCGTCAATTCCCGTCGTCCCTCTTGATCAAGGCCTTCCGTCCTCGGGAAGAAGGCGATCTCCGAAAATTGGGCAATTACACCGTAAGGGCAATCCTTGTGGATGCTTACGATCCCTTGCGCTATGGAGGGGCGGGGAAAAGGTCCGATTGGAGGCTGGCGGTCAAGGTTAAAGAGACACACCTGCTCATTCTCGCTGGCGGCTTAAATGTGGACAATATTTGGGAAGCCATCGAGATCGTCTCGCCTCATGCTGTTGACATCAATAGTGGCGTTGAAATTTCGCCGGGGAAAAAGGACCACCAGAAGGTCAGCACGATCATCGAGATCGTTCACCGGGTGGATGGAATAGGAACAAAGGTATTTCGACCGGGAAGTCGTACAAATCATCACATGTTATAGGTGACCCCATGGGAAAAACCTTACCAGATAAGAACGGACACTTCGGTATCTTTGGAGGCCGTTACGCGGCCGAAACCCTGATGCCAGCCCTCATTGAGCTGGAAGAGGCGTACCTTCAGGCACGAAAGGATAGGGAATTTCAGAAAGAGTTGAGCCTTTACCTTCGGGAGTATTCGGGGAGAGAAACGCCTCTCTATTGTGCAAGGCGACTCACAGAGAAACTGGGAGGGGCCAAAATCTATCTAAAACGCGAGGATCTCAACCATACGGGGGCTCACAAGATAAACAATACGTTGGGACAGGCTCTCCTCGCAAGGCGGATGGGAAAGAGGAGGGTGATCGCAGAGACAGGGGCCGGTCAGCACGGTGTAGCAACGGCTACGGTCGCCGCTCTTTTCGGAATGGAATGCCGGATATTTATGGGGGAGGAGGACATAAGGAGACAGTCCCCCAATGTCTTGCGGATGAAAATCCTGGGTGCAGAGGTTATACCCGTCACTTCGGGAACGGCGACGCTAAAAGATGCCATGAACGAGGCGATGAGACAGTGGGTAACAACGGTTAGAGACACCTTCTATGTCATCGGCTCCACGGCCGGACCTCATCCATATCCGATGATGGTCCGGGATTTCCAGAGCATCATCGGGAAAGAAACGAAAAGACAAATCCTGAAAAGAGAGGGACGACTCCCTGATTTCCTGATCGCCTGCGTGGGCGGAGGGAGCAATGCCATGGGGCTCTTTTATCCCTTCAAGGACGACCCCGGGGTCGCCATGATCGGGGTAGAGGCAGCAGGGAAAGGGATCAATACGGGGATGCATGCGGCGAGTATATCGGCGGGGAGCGTCGGAGTCCTCCACGGAAATAAAACCTATCTTCTTCAGGATGAGAACGGTCAGGTGCGTGATGCCTATTCTATCGCTCCTGGTCTCGATTACCCGGGAGTCGGACCGGAACATGGCTATTTCCAAGAAACGGGGCGAGCCAAATATTTCACAATAGAGGATCAAGAGGCGGTTCACGCCTTCATTTCCCTCGCCAGATATGAGGGAATCGTCCCGGCTCTGGAGAGTGCTCATGCCTTAGCATATACCATGAAGCTGGCCCCTTCCCTGGATAAGGAGAAGATCATCATAGTTAACCTCTCCGGCAGGGGAGACAAGGATGCGGGGATCATCGACGAAAGTATGGGGGAATATCAATTATGGGTCGAATCGAGAGAAAGTTCAGCTATTTAAGAGACAAGGGCGAGAAGGCCCTGATTGTTTATCTCACGGCAGGGGATCCAAGTCTAGGATATACAAGGGAGATTATCCTTGGCCTGGATGCTGCCGGTGTGGATTTCGTCGAGATCGGCGTGCCCTTTTCAGATCCAACAGCCGACGGACCGATTATTCAAGCAGCGTCCCAGAGGGCCCTCCAAAATGGCGTCACCCTGCCCGATATCCTCGATATGATCGAATCCCTGCGAAAAGTCTCCGAGATCCCTATCATCCTCTTTGGTTATTACAACCCCATTTTCATTTATGGAAACGAGAAATTCGCAATACGGGCAAAGGAGGTGGAGGTGGACGGCATCCTTGTTGTTGATCTCCCCCCTGAGGAATCCGTCGAGCTCAGACGGTATACGGACCGATCAGGGATCGACTTCATCTCCTTAATTGCCCCGACAACCAGTACCGAACGGGCCAGGAGGATATCAAGGCAAGCTACGGGATTTCTCTACTATATCTCGATCACCGGGGTCACAGGGACGGTAAGGCCTAGGGTTGTTGATATCAAAAGGGATGTGGAAAGAATAGGCAAGATAACCACTCTGCCTCTCGTAGTCGGTTTTGGTATATCCACACCCCAGCAGGCGGGAGAGATCGCCCCATATGTCAACGGGATCGTCATAGGAAGCGCCTTTGTCCGATTGATTGAAGAAAATCGTGACAAAGTTGATATGATCCATATTTCTTCTGATTATGCCAGGAAGATCAAGGAATCAATCTGAGATAGAGCGGCTTTTAGGGTTAGAAGATGAGCAGATTTGGCATTCAATAACTACAACAATAACAATGAGTTAGGATTACGGCGATGCCTTATTAAAAAGCCAAAAGGCAGGTCCGTAGAAGAAACTTGGATAGTTTCCCGATTATGGAGGCAATAACTAAAAAATTTTCCTGTTGACATTTGTAAAATTTTTTAATAGTGAGGTATCGTAAAATTTACCTTTGAGGAAAGGGGGTCCGCTTTAATGGATGAGAGACTATCAGAACGTCCTGCTCCTGTTGCAAAAGAAGAGGCTGTCGTCACTAGATTTATCTTCGCCCTTATTGGGGTAAGCGGGTTCATCCTCCTAACCGCAGTAGGGGCCTTAATCCGAATACCCCTCCCCTTCACTCCGGTTCCCGTCACCCTGCAAACCTTTTTTGTGCTGTTGTCAGGGGCTATACTGGGGAGAAGATTGGGGCCACTGAGCCAAGGGGGGTATGTGTGCCTGGGAGTTTTTGGGGTTCCCCTATTCGCTGGAGGAGGTGGATATCTCCACATTTTGGGCCCAACAGGCGGCTATCTCATAGGGTTCATCGTGGCTTCCTGGATTGTGGGGAGATTACTGGATTCAGGAAAAGGCCTCTCCTTTATTAAGGTCTCGCTGGTTATGGCCTTTGCTTCTCTGGTTATCTATCTATTGGGCGCCTTACATTTGGCCTTGGTTGTCAATACGGGATTGAGAAAGGCCATCTTAATGGGGGTGTTGCCCTTTATTTCGGGTGACACCTTGAAACTCCTGGTTGCCGCAGTGCTTTACTGGAGATTCAGTGGGAGGCTCAACAAGCTATTCCCAAGATAACGAGTCCTCCCCGCGGAGGTTCCGTTAAGGGTGAGATTTCTCGTTCTTCTCAAGGAGGTGAGGCCTCAGTTCCTGATCCTCACTCCCGTTTGTTACCTGGTAGGCCTTGGAGCTGCCTCTTATGTGCTGGGCGGTTTCCGGAGCTTTCCTGCAGGCTATGCGATCCTCGCCTTCATAGGGGCCCTCTTTTCGCATATAGCTGTGAATGTCTTGAACGACTATTTCGATTTCCGCAGCGGTCTTGATTTAAGGACTCAGCAGACTCCCTTCAGCGGTGGGAGCGGTATCCTCCCCGAAGGCCTTATGAGCTCAAGGGGGGTACTCGCCATGGGAGTTGTTTCCCTGCTCATCGTGACGGTCATAGGTCTTTACTTCCTTAAGGTGAGGGGATGGAGCCTTTTGCCTCTTGGGCTTCTCGGCCTCCTGATCATTGTCCTTTACAGCCCTTTTGTTACGAAAATGCCTGTGTTCTGCCTTGTCACCCCTGGACTCGGCTTTGGCCCCCTCATGGTGATGGGTACCCATTTTGTGCTCACGGGGAGGTATGACTGGGTTGCCCTCTCGGCCTCCCTGGTGCCCGGATTCCTGGTGAGCAACCTCCTTCTGATAAACCAATTCCCCGATGTTGAAGCCGACAGATCTGTGAAGAGGCGCCACCTCCCCATCGTCATCGGCAGACAGGCAAGCTCCTATGTCTATGCAACCCTTACCCTTTCTGCCTTCTGTTGGGTTGTAGTAGCAACGATCCTTGGTCTTTTTCCTCCAGGGTCGCTTCTGGCCCTTTTACCCCTCCCCCTTGCGATAGTAACTATCCGGGGAATTATAAGGAACGCTGAAAATATAAGTGCCCTTATTCCCTTCTTGGGCAAGAATGTGATCTATACCCTTGCTACTCCCTTGCTCCTTGGGTCGGGGTTCCTGGCTTCATAGCCGAATCTATTTCTAACCGTTATATATCTTCGGTCACTCTACCCCCAAAATTCTCGCCAAATTCTGCAAGATGGCTTCCGTCTATATCGGCGACATAGTTATCTTTCAGTTATGGGTGCCCGATGGAGGGCTATCATTGTAATGTCATCAAACTGTTGAGCGTTGTCAATGTGACCGAACAAATTGGTTTCGATACGCTCCAGCAAGTCAGAGGCCGAGCAGGCAGGCTGTTCTAAAAGTGATTCCAGTCGCTTCCTAGTGAATAATTCATCCACAGGAGAGCGAGCTTCGGACACACCGTCAGTATAGCCGAGCAAGATGTCACCTGGTTCAAGCCGAACCTGCTGAATCTTGAATGTCATATGGGGCACCACTCCCACTGCCGGTCCTGTGGGTTTAAGACGCTGCTTTACTCCAGCTGAACTCACGATAAAAGGAGGTTCATGTCCCCCATTGATGTAAACCAGTAATCCATTCTCAGGATTTAACACCCCAAAAAACAGCGTGGCAAACATGCCTTCCTCGCCGTGTTCTTGGGCGACGTATTCGTTCGTGAGCGCTACGGCTTTGAGGGCATTCACCTGGTTTACATCGGTTGCCGGCTGCGTCTCATCGTTGGCGGCAGAGTTGGGCAATACGTCTAAGGAACTCTGTCGAGAAAAGACTCTAATTAAGCTGCGTAAAAGAGCCATATATAGTGCTGAACCCACACCCTTGTCGCACACATCGGCAATCACCAGTCCTACGCAGTCACCGGGTAACCAAAAAGCGTCGTAGAAGTCGCCGGATACTTGCAGAGCGGGATAGAAGCAGGTGGCAATCTCCCAATTGGAAAGCTGCGGGATTTGGTTGGGCAGAAAATCCCTCTGAATCTGTCGACCCTTTTCCAGTTCATGGTCAAGCGCTTTTGAATAGGTTTCGACCGCTTGTTTAGCCTTCTCCAATGACCGGTAAGATTCATCTAATTTCGAATAGAGCCTTGCGTTCTCCAAAGCCAAGGCTATCTGGTCAGAAGTTGCCTGCATCAGGTCAGCCGTTTCAGGGGTAAAAAGCCTCGGTTGAGAGTGCATTAAGGTGAGAACACCCAACAACTCCTCACCTCTGAGAATGGGAACAGCCAACGCTGAACGAACAGTGTAAGGCTCATTGGGAAGCGTCAGCCAGCGGTCGTCGTCCCGGGTGTCGGTGATTAATCCCATCTGGCGGTGGCGACTCACCCACCCGGCGAGCCCCTTCTCCAAAACGCTACCGATCAGGCGAGTGCGCTCCTCTGGCGTCGTATGGCTGCGCGACAGGATACAGTCAGTGACGAGACCATTGCTATCGAGTAAAAACAGACTACCCTTCTCGGCACCGGTCAGCTCAGTGCAGACCTCCAGAGTCTTCTGTAAAGTGGCTTTCAACATTTCCCCTTCGGCTGGGGAGCGCGCCATCTCAACAAAATTCTCAAGGAGCTTACTTTGAGTTTCGAAGGCAGTTTTTTCGCTTCTGAGTTTGGTAAGCTCTCGGCGGAGGGACTCTAGTTCCATGACTGGCTATTCTCTAGTTTGATTGAATAATAAGAATCCCTTTTTCGGTCACTCGATTTTAACGGAATGAGGCTCTGGCATCAAGCACGGAAACGTCTTAATATGTTGTGATTCAGTATTATCCGTTTCTTTTTAAAGGGGAAGGCCAATTAATGTGTTCCCCCGATCACTCGCTTGGGCCTAGCGTCCCGCTGGAAGTATGGCAAACCTTAACCACAAAGAGAAAGGGGTGTTACCAACGATCCTCACTCCTTTACTCATTCAATTTTTATTTCCGTAAGACCTTCGAAGGCTTTATCTTTCGATTGGGCGGCCTTTATGAGTTTTTTCCCCGCTGACCCATACGTATCTATTATTAATGAAGTTTCTTTCACTGAGTAATAGATTTCAACCTTTTTCTCATCACCCATTGTTCTCTCTAACACATATTTACCGCCTTTAGTCTTCCACAATACCATTACTCCACTGAGCGGATCAGCTATGCTAGCTATTTGTTCGCCCTCAAATATGAGGTCTTCCTTGCTTGGAATCTCAATCTTAATTTTTTCCATTCCCTGCCCCAATTTGTCTTCACTCCCTTCTCCCCCGTTGGTCCCCTCGCTACCTCTTTCACACACTTTGGATCATCTTCCCTCAATCGCCAGAGGGGAAATAAAAAACCGAATAACCCTTCGGCAACCCGGCTATCTTTGAACCCTATTTTTTCTCACTACCGATCTTTAGCTACCGATCTGTTTCACTATTATTTGCCGGACAGGAACTGCATGGAGATTCCGCGGGAGTGATTCAAAGATTCGTAGTTTTCTGCCCTATCCTCACGGATAGTTTAGCTTTTCGACAATTTAATATTACCATAAATGAATTTGAAATAAAAACATCCTTGGAACCGATTAAAACAAATTCTATTCGGCCCTGAATTTATGCTATTTTTTTCCCAATATAATCAGACAGTTATATTTGAAAAAAAGTGAGATCAAATTTCACGTTCAATAATCTCACCGAATCTTAGATTTCCTTGAAATATCTTTTATTTACTCACAATTTCAGAAAATCCAGTTGAAATGGATGTAAGAGTTGCATTACCTTTCAAGCATTTTGACATCTTTTACAAAACCCTCCTCTTTGCGAAGACCTACATGATACCTCGCACTTGACCACGTATACTCCCATGCCTCTTGTACCATCGGCTCACACGGCTTTTATTTGTTGATCATTTCCCCCCGTCCTTATCGTAAAAATGGATACCTTCACCTCGGTCGATAAGAGGCAGTCTTTTCCGCTGGCTGCGATAGAAGACATGATCAACGAGGTTCTGCCCCCGTGTGTTATTTATCTCACTGACCTTAGTACTCCCTTTCATGATCAACCATCCCTTCAAGTTTTTTCCCCTCTTCAAATCTTCTTAAGTTATCGATGAATATCTTTGTGATATCCTCGGGAATGCTTGGCCCCGATATGTGCGGGGTAATAATCACATTATTCAAATCCCAAAATGGATGACCTTTAGGTAGTGGCTCTTCATGGAAAACATCGAGGACAGCCCCAGCAATAGAACTTTGCTTAAGTGCCTTCAATAGAGCCTCTTCTTGTACCAGAGGTCCGCGAGAAACATTAATGAGATAGGCGCTCTCTTTCATCATCCTAAATTCTCTTTCTCCCAATATGCCCTCATTTGCATCCGTAAGGGGGAGCGCCACCACAATAAAATCGGCCCTGCCCAGGAATTCCTCAATTTCTGCGACTGAGTACTCTTGGCTGACATAAGGCAACCTCTTTTCTTTTTCCTCAAAGGCTATTACCACGGCTCCCATGAGATGAACTTGATAAGCAATATAAGCCCCTACTGACCCCAAACCCATCACCCCCACGGTTTTGTGCCGGATCGAATCCACCAGGAATGGTTCCCAGCGCTTCTTTCTCTGATTATCAAAGGTTTCCCTCATATTCTGCGTAATGGCGAGAATGTAGCCCACCACGTATTCGGACATAAGGGGGCCGAAAACACCCTTTATCTTGGTGAGGGCTACATTGGGAGGCAACAGATTGGACCGAGCATAGTTCTCTACACCTGCACTCATGGATTGAATCCATTTCAGCTTTCTCGCCTTACCGACGAGTTCTCCCGGGAATGTATGTGCGGAGAAAATGATATCTGCCTGATCTATGACCTCTTCGATCTGTTCTCTATTTTTACAGACTAACAACTGGAGGTCCTTACGAGCTTCTCTGAGTAGTCTTTCGTATCGGTCCACATAGTCGGGCTTGTGATTGTAGAGCAATATCTTGTACTTTGCCTTCACGATAATCCCCAACCTTTCCAACAGATCTAGCTGATGAAGTACTTAATCGAACATAGCCCGTTTACCACAAGGATTATCCGAAGTCAATGCCCTCTATGCTTCTCCATGCTCGGCATTCCCGGATGAGAGTGACGAGAAGATTCTCTGGATGGGAGGCATCCTAAGATCATTTCTCATGACGGTCTTGGGAAAAATTCACGGAAAACGCAGAAGAGGAGAATCTCTCATGGGCGGTCAAGCAGTGGACGACTGGTGCTTACAAAGTGTCCTTTATCCCGGTGAGGATAATCATCGGGAATTACGAGAGGTGAAGAATATGGTCACAAGGACAGTGGAGACCTTCGGCACGGTGGATACTCTCATCAACAATGCCGGGGAGGTTCTCCCTTGGTCTCTATCGAGCATATCGACCTCGAGGAATGGGAGAGGATCATCCGCAACAACCTGACCGGCACGTATATTTGCCGTAAGGCCGTAATGCCCCACATGAAAAAACAGAGGGGCGGCAGGATCGTAAATATCTCCTCCGTTGCCGGGCGATTCTTCAGCCAGCTTTCGGGGCCCAACTACGTGAGCGCAAAGGCTGGGACTCAGGGCCTAACCCGGCAGCTTGCCAAGGAGCTTGGGCCCTTTAATATCACGATAGACGCGGTAGCGCCGGACGTAAAGCTGACAGAACGTGTCGAGAAAAAATGGTTGACCCGTACCGAGGAGCAGCGAGAGAGGATTTTGTCGATGATTCCCCTTGGCCATCTGGCCCGGCCCGAAGATGTTGCCGGCCCCGTTCTCTTTCTGGCGAACAACCTGTCAGACTACGTGAACTGGGGTGACCCTCGATGTTAACGGCGGTTTCTATATGGCCTGAATCCCCATAAACTGGTGCTCACGATTTTTCGGGCTTTTCCACCATTTCGGCGGGGTCCTTCGTGATCCCGTCCACCTGCCCGTCGCTGAGGAGGAAGGGAAAATCGCTCTGGGAGGAAACGACCGGGTAATCTTTGGCTTCCTTATTCGTTTTGGCAAATATTGAGAGGGTATATTCCTCTGCTCCCCTCAGCTTAACGCTGTAGATTGGGTCCTTAAGATCTTCTTTTTTGCGGTCCTCCGCATATTTCTGACACCGCAGGTTGGAAAGGGCGGCCAGAAGGCTATTGATCGCGGATTCATCGCCCTTCCTGCCATCAGCGCTCTGCCAAAGTATCTCCGGTTTCGGGGGAGGCCTTTTCCCCGCATCGGGCTTTTGACCCGTGCTGACTTCCACGGGGACCTCCGTGCGGCTCAAGAGGATCGATTGTCCGCCCTTGGTAATGTGTATCCCTTCGATTTCCGTTCGCTCAAAGGAGAGGACGGTCCTGTCCCAGAGATCCTCGACCGTCTGGTCAAATTTGCCCCTGAAGTTCCCCCGGGCGTGGTAGACGCGGTCATCGCCGGCCAGCTTCACAAAGGTGTGTCGGAACGAGGGCGCTGTTTTGCCCACCTCGACCTCCCGCTTCAGGGTGTTTCCCGCCCAGGCCCTGACACTGATCTTCTTGTCGTTGTCCAGATGGTAGCGGCCATAGGTTTTCGATTCCGACACGAGGGCCGTTAGGGTGAGCTTCTCGATAGCCGACAGCATCTCTTTGATCCTGTGGCTATCGGCCGGAAATTCCCTCGGGTCGATATACCAACGGTTATCCTTTTTAATCAGGCTAATAGACCCCTCCGCCTTGGAGATCTCGATCTTGGAGATTAGCGTTCCGGCGATGCGGGGTAATTCCGGGAGTCGATAGTGGGTCTTTTCTTGTTCGCGGAGCACGAGATACAGGACCAGCGCCACCATAATGGCGACGAGGATGCTGTACTCCTTCTTCACCTTCATGGTTGCCTTCCTTGTTTTTGGAACATCATGTGGATGCGTTTCTTCCGTGAATGTCGGCGGTACCAGACCATAAGGCCGAAGAGAACTACCACTACTGGCGGACCGACGATATTGAGGGATTTGACAAGGGTCTTGATCGTTGCCCCCGTGTCACGCAAGGGGTTGAAACTTTGCACCTTGCTTCGCATGGCCGCGATGTCTTCCCGCTTGTTCAGGTAATCCAGCACGTTTATGACGAACATGGCATTGGGACTTTCCCCCTTTGCGTCCAGTAATTTGTCATCGAGCATCTCGGATGAGGCGATAAGGAGAATCTTACCCGGCTTACCCTTTGGGGTAATTTCCGCTTCGCCCTTGATTTTTGACACCTGGACATCGGCTTTTTTCTCCGGCCCCTCTTTTTCTCCCCCTTTTTCGGGAGGCTCACCCGTCGGCTTCTTTTCGGGGATGGGTTTTCCCGCGAAATAGCTGAGGAATTCCCCTTCGAGTAGGTATGCAAGGGGGAGGCTTCGCCGCTCATCGCCTGACTGGGGAGGCCGGATGAACATGGGATTGAGGCTGATCCGTCCGCTCATTTCCCAGGATTTCTCCGACGATGCGAAGAGCTTGTGGGCCTCCACGTTATTTTCGGCGATCCGTTCCCCGTTCAACTCCAGCGGGGAGATCTTGAGGGTAATGAGCCCCTTGATATTCTCCATAAATGGCAAGTCCTTGTTGATGAACTCGTTTTTGATGAGCGGCGCGAAATAGATCGCCCTTTCGCCACCCCCGAACGCTGCCGGGAGTTGCTGCCTGTAGCAGTTCTCGTCCATGACGTACGATTTCTTGATGCTGATCCCGTAGTGCTCCAACAGCTTTTCAAGCCCCGTGTTGAGGGGGACGTACGTTGGCCTCCGGCTGTATCCCGGGGGTTTACCCTGCGACTTGGGGGGAATGAGTTCGCTGAATGAATCGAGAAAGAGGGCTAGTGTCTTACCACGCATCAGGAACTGGTCTATTTGAAACAGCTCGTAATCGGTGAAGGTTTCCGTCGGCCGGGCTATAACGAGGCACCTGATGCCCTCGGGAAGGGCCTCATCCTTCAGATTGACGCTCTTGATGGTGTAGTTCTCCGAGACGAGGTTTCTGAAGTTTGAGGCGACATCCCGGTCCCCTCTTGCCATGGGGCCCGCCGGCGAGGGGCCCCATAGTCTGAGGGTGCCGTGATCCGCGAGGTAGCCGAAAGCCTCATGAATGTCGATGAGGGATTCCAAATTGCCGATAATGATCTCCTCCATTTTTTCCAGGTCGACGAGCTCATAATGGGTCCCGATGAGGGGGAGTCGTGTGACATGGATCAGGGGGATTTTAACCGTTTTGTCCCGGTATTCCATCACGAGGCCGATGGCGCCTTTGCCCGGCTGGATTTCCCCGCCGGAAAGCGCGGGCCATTTGAGGCTCAGGATGTTATATTTTTCCACGGCCGCCTCCAGGCTCGGGTCCTTTGTGGGATCCAAGTGGGCGAATTCCAGCTTCCCGTAGACCTTATCATTTAGCTGCTTTATCACGTCCTCCAGTTTTTCCGGAAGTTCGGGGAGCTTATTGAGGCGCATCAAGGGGGCAACGCTCTTCAAGGAGGAGGAATAGTACAGCTTAATCCGGACTTTATCCGGCAACCGCAAAAGGGCGCTGATCTTGTTGTTGAGCTTTTGTATTGCCGTTGTCAGCCTATACTCGAGCCGCTCCGTGGACGTGATGGTGGGAATCCTTTCAATGAGGTCCCCGTGAATTAAGACGAGGCCCATATAAGCATTCTGAAATGTGACCTCATCCTCCTTGATAATGCGAATTTGAACGGGATGGATCCCATAGCCTTTCGCCAGTTCCTGGTTTTGCCTGGTTTCCTCGCTGATGTCGCCTTCCTCCGCGCTCACCTCAAAAAAGCGGTAGTTGAAATATTGATTGGCATACGCGGAATACTCTTCCAAGAGGTCGTGGAGATATCGCTCCGTGTTGTTGTGGGGTGCCGGAAGGTTCTTCGTGAAAAAGACCTTGATGGTGAGCGGCTCCGAAAGCGTCGATACCACCTGTTTGCTGGCCTCGGAGATTGAGTAGATCCGGTTTCGCGTCAAGTCAATTCTGAAGAAGAGGGTGATGCCGGCCAGGTTGATCAGGATGATGACAACGAGATAGGTGAAGAACTTAACGTAATTTCCCGATCTCTTCTTCACGTCCATATTCGTCTTCCTCAGCTTTTCTCCTGAAGGGCCAGGTGCGTCCCGTGGAGAGCGACAAAGCTAACGCCCAAGAAGTACAGAACGTCCCGTGAATCGAGGATGCCCTTTGAGATATTGCGAAAGTGAAAGTCCGCGCCCAGGTATTGCAGAAACCCCACGAGCAGCTGGGGGAGAAAGAAGAGCATCTTATCAACGAGGGTCAGGCTGAAGCAGATGGCCACACCGGTGATAAAGGCGATGATCTGGTTTCGCGTCAGCGATGATGCGAACAGCCCGATGGCGGAAAAGGAGGCGCCGAGTAGAAGGGCGCCGATATATCCACCCATGACCGGCCCCCAATCAAGCTCCCCGAGAAATGCAACGCTGATGGGATACGCAAGGGTTGGGATCAGCAAGGCCGCAACGAACAGGAGGCTGGCCAGGAATTTGCCGAGAACCACTTGTCGAAAAGTGACCGGCATGGTGAGCAGGATCTCATAAGATCCGACATTCAGCTCCTCCGAAAAGAGCCTCATGGTGACGGCCGGAACCACGAAGGAAAAAGTGATGGGAAGCAAGCCGAAGAAGTTGCGGAGATCTGCTTGATCGAAGAGAAAGAACGTCATGAAGAAGAACCACCCGGTAACCAGAAGGAAAATCGATATAACGATATAGGCGATGGGGGAGACGAAGTACGTCCTGAATTCCTTCTCGAAGATGTAGATGATCTGTTTCATTCCAGTTCCCCCTGGTCCCTGGTGAGCTCCCGGAATACGTTCTCGAGGGTTTTGGTCTCCCGGCGAAATTCCAGCAGTACCCACTTCGTTTGCCTAATTTTCCGGTAGATTTCCTCGCGGAGATCGATAGTGGGATGGCAAGTAAGCCTCACGTGCAGAACACCCTCTTCATCGTCCTGGGGGACAAGGCCCAGAATTCCGTCAATGGAGCCCAGTTCCCTCTTCACGGATGTAGCACGTGCGTTCTTAAGGGAGATGGTAATGAGAGATTCCCCGCTGGCCGCTTGCTTCAGGCTTTCCGTGCTGCTATCCGCGACGATTTCGCCCCGGCTGATGATGACGATGCGATCGCAGGTCGCCTCGGCTTCGCTGAGAATATGGGTGGAGAGGATAATCGTCTTCTCCCTCCCGATCTGTCTGATGATATCCCGAATTTCCACGATCTGGTTCGGATCTAACCCCAACGTGGGTTCGTCCAAAACCAGTATCTCCGGGTCGCTCATCATGGCGTGGGCCAGGCCTACCCGTTGCCTGTAGCCCTTGGAGAGTTCACCGATAGGTTGGTGCATCACCTCGTTGAGGCCGCACATTTCGGCCATACCGCGTATCCGTGAGGGCTTTCGATTTCTCCCGAGTTCCCTCATGTTGGCCACGTAATCCAGGTAGTCATACACGAGCATGTCGTGATAGAGGGGAGCCGCCTCCGGGAGGTACCCGAGGAGTTTCTTGATCTCCACGGGGTGCTCCTCGATGGTGTAGTCCTTGACGCGAATAGTGCCGGATGTGGGCCGGAGGTATCCGGTCAACATGCGAAGCGTCGTGGTCTTGCCGGCTCCATTAGGGCCTAATAGGCCCAAAATTTCGCCCTTCCGGATGTCGAAGTTGATATGATCCACCGCACAGAGATCGCCGTAATACTTGGTGAGATCTTCGACATGGATCATGCCTCTCTCCTTTAGCCTGCAATCAAAGGTGTTTCCCTATAAAATATATTTTACCTCCACACTAAGGTCAATGGGGGTTGATGAAATTGCTCGATCCCCGCCTAGCCCTTCGCAGAGCCGGCCAAGATTCCGCGGACGAAGTACGGTTGAAGGGTGGCGAAGATAATGAGCGGCAACACCATGGAGATAAAGGCCCCCGCCGGAAGCAAGTGCCAATTCTCTCCCAAAGAACTCATCATACCGCTGATGTGCATCGTCAATGGAGCGACATCCCTCGTTCCACCTAGGTAAATGAGTGCTACTAAGAGGTCATTCCAAACCCAGAGGAACTGGAAAATCGCCAATGAGGCAATGGAAGGGATAGATAGCGGGACCACGATGCGGTAGAAGACGACGAATTGGGAAGCCCCATCCAGAGAAGCGGATTCGAAGAGACCCCTTGGCAAGGCCTTGAAGAAGTTTCTGAGCAGGTAAATCGCATATGGGAGGCCATAGGCCGTATGGGCCAACCAGACGCCCAGAAAAGTCCCTGCCAACTGGAACCTGTTGTAGAGGCGAAGTATTGGGATGAGGGTCATCTGGAGTGGAACCACCAATAAGGCCACTACGATGATAAGCAAGAGATCTCGCCCCGGAAATCTCATCCAGGCTAAAGCGTATGCTGCAAATGATGCAACGAGGATGGGGATGAGCGTGGAGGGGATGCTAATGATGAGGCTATTGAGAAAAGCCCTTCCCATGCCTTGGCCCGTGATGATATCCTTGAGGATGGAACGGCGATTATCCCCAGCCTTTGTCTTCCCATAGCGGGTCTGGCCCGTGAGGACCTCCACATAATTCTCTATGGTGAAAGCAAAGGGCGTTTTAAAGCCCGTCCACCAGCCCGTAGTTACAATATCCCGGCGGGAACGAAATGAATTTGCCAACAGCCCAAAGGAGGGAAGGGTCCACATGAGGCAGACCAAAATGATCACCATATGGAGGAGGCTTCGGGAGAGCCACCTGACTCCTTTTCCGGTCATTGCAACGCCTCCTGGGCCCGGAAACGGCGCATGTTAAAGACTATCACCGGAATGATGGCTAACAACAAGATGACCGCTATGGCGCTTGCCCGTCCAAAGTGATGGTAGTTGAACATCTCCTTATACATGCGGTTGGCGATAACCTCCGTCCCCAGGTTGCCATTGGTCATGACGTATACGATATCGAATACCTTGAGCACGATGATGACCATCGTCGTGGCAACGACGAGGATAGTGGTTCTCATCATGGGCAATATGATGCGCCAAAAGATTTGCCATTCGCTTGCTCCATCGATTCGCGCCGCTTCCAGGATCTCAGCCGGAATACCCTTTAGCCCTGCGGATAAGATCACCGTGCAGAAACCCGTCCAAACCCAGATGCCAACCCCGATGAGGGCGAAATTGTTTACCTTTGTGTTGACCAGCCAGGCAATGGGTTGGAACCCGGGAAAGTTGCTCAAGACAGCATTCAAAAACCCAATCTGAGGCACGCTAGCTGGCCTGAATTCGAACATAAATCTCCAGATCACGCTGGCCGCTACGAAGGAAATTGCCATAGGGAGAAAAATCATGGCCTTGGCGGCGGCCTCATAGCGAACCCTATCCGTTAGGACAGCAATGATCACTCCCAAGCCCACGGTGATGGATGTGAATAGCACAAGCCATAGGAGGTTGTTCTTGAGGGCGCCGAGCATGTCGGCGTTGGTGAAGATATACCAATAATTGATAAGACCTGTGAACTCCTTGGAGTCCTTGCCCAAGAAGCTGATGTAACCGGTATCCAAGATAGGATAGATGAGGTAAACCGTTAGGAAGAATAGAGCCGATCCCATGTAAAGCCAGGGAATCACTCCCCCTTTTTTAAAAATGCCCATTCCCCCTTTCATTCCCCTTCCCTCAAAAGGGAAATTCCATGCGATTTCTCCCCGGGTTGAGCGGCCTCTTCCTTCTCAGGTCACCACGTGTTCAGTTCTCATAAGCCTCCATCGCCACTTCCTCGACGGATTGGAGGATCTTATCCAGCCCCGCAGGGTTGTTGACGTACTCCACCGTAGCCTTCCAAAAGGAATCGTTCACCTTAGCGGGCATGAGGTCCGAGCCGTCGAAGCGGAAGATTTTAGCGTTAGCCAACTGCAATGCCATCTGCTTTGCAATGGCATCAGGATAAGCATTTAGCTTTACGCTTTTGTTGGAAGCTATGAAACCGCCCTTTTTGGCCCATATCTCCTGGGCCTTGGCCATGGAGAGGTACTGGATGAACGAACGCACCCCTGGGGTATCCTTGGTAAGGACGATCACATCCGCCCCCCCTGTGACCCCGCCGGCATACTTGGGCTCAATCGTGGGAAACGGAAAGAAACCATAATCCTCACCTGGCCTCAAGTCCGGATACTGCTTCTTTATGAAGCCCTGGGCGAAGCCACCCAGGTAGTTCATATATACACCTGGGGGGGTGGTGTAGAGCACGTACGTGCCGTTAATGAAATTGGTCGCCAGCACGCCAGCTGGTCCACCATACGCATATTTCGGTGTGTGGACGATCCCGCCCAGGGTTTCGAATGCCCCCCTGATGGCTGGGTCCGTCCACGGAATGTCATGATCTACCCACTTATCGTAGATCTCGGGGCCGAACCGGTTGAGCAAAATGATCTCGATCCAGTCCGTGAGCGGCCAACCTGTGGCAGCGCCACTTTCCGCGCCGATGACAAATGGCGTCCCACCCTGGGAGACGATCGTATCGGAGAGTGCCATCATCTCCCTCCAGGTTTTCGGCACGGAGTAGCCTTTAGCCCTGAAATTCTTAGGACTATACCAGATGGTCCCTTTGCTCGAGGCCTTATAGAAAATCGCGTAGAGCTTGCCCTGGTAACTGCCCAGGTCAAGCCAGGCCCGTGCATAATCCCTCTTAATCCGGCTCATGTCCAGGATTGTGTCCAGTGCGATCAGTTTGCCATCCTCCGCAAGTTCATGCATGAAGCCCGGGTTGGGCAGGATTGTCACATCGGGAGGATCCCCGGCTTCCAGGCGAGTAGTTAGAACGGCGTTTAAATCGCGGGTGGAAACAAAGGCCATGGTATGGCCGGTCTCTTTTTCCCATGGGGACACAACGTCCTGGAAATCCCTGAGTTCACCGCCACTCCATAGGCCAAGGACGTCGACCACATCAGCTTGGGCTAGGGGCAATGGCGTTACCAGTAACCGACAAAAGCTCAACAGGGTGACTAATGTAATTCCCAAACCAGTTTTCATAGGGAATCACCCCCCTATACTATGGTTTTTGATTTCATAAAAGCAGCAGACAACCTTGATTCAGGCTTGATACTATTCAATTGTCTTCGAGAAGTCAAACGCAAAAATTGGAGTCTTTAAACGTTCCCGCGGGGGGATGTGTCTAATGGGTAAACATGAAAAGGGGAGGATTCCAGAATGAAAACGATTCGATTCGTATTGACCACCTTCCTCAGCACCTTGATAATTCTCCTGCCGTTGTTTTCGACCCAAAGGGGCCATTGTGCAAAGGACCTCGAGATGAGGGAGATCTTTGCCGGGGTTTACGATCTCGGCAGGGAGATCAGTCTTCTCAACCTGATCAATGGCCTTTACCTGTCCCCTGACCAGATATCCCAGATGTTGGAGATTTTGAGAGAAGTCGAGGGGATAAGGGAGAAGTACCGATCGAAGGCCGTCTCTCAGGCCCATCAGATGGAGGAGATCCTGAATGAGTTTAGGGAAATTTTGGGCCGAAATGAGGAGATTGATCAGGAGTTCATTCGGAAATTCCACCAAGCCAAGAAGACGGGAGAGGATTTTAAGGAGGAGCACCACAGTGCATTGATGCCATACCAGGATCAGATGCAAGGAGTCCTCAATGAGAATCAGCTGGCCTTAATCGAGGAGTTCAAGCCCTGCATCGTCCCTCCCCAGGACACCCGGAATCCAGTCCGTGTAGGCCAGGCCGCCGGTGATACCCGAAAGGGGGAGAAGCTCTTGACGCGGATAAGACAGATGGATGAGAATGTCTATCGAAGGCGAAAACCCGTCCTTATCGACCGTCATATAGAAAGAGCCGAACGCCGTGTGGGCCTCTTTTCGGACGAGGAGAGGGTGGAAGAAGAGAGGCGAGTTGCCGATATCTTGAAAAGGGCTCGTGAACTGTCCGACTTGGACTTCGAGGCTCGGAAGGGCGACCTGGCTCGAGAGCTCATTGAACCGTACGAAAAGGCGCTGCAGAGCCGCCATCGAAAGCGGAGGGGGGATTTGGATAAGCTGGCGAAATTCCTTCTCGACCCAAAGCTCATTCCCATTTTGGAAAAGCGACTGGTCCAGGTAACTGCCCGGTGAATCTACATAATGATTTCCGCCACGGTTGGGGGCAGGCCGTGAGCCTGCCCTTCTTATTCCTGAACCATCTCTACGGCCTTCTTGGGGCATACGGCCGCACAGATACCGCACCCCTTGCAGTAATCGTAGTCAATCTCCACCTCCCCCGTAGCCTCATTCCTCGTAATGCATAGGTCAGGGCACAGGAGCGCGCAGATATCGCAACTTTGGCAAGGGAGCGTCCCCAGACATCGCGAGGCCTCGGAAACGGCCTCTTCCCGGGAGAAATCCCCCTCCACCAAACCAAAAGTTCGACGCCTCTTCTCCACGGAGAGGAAAGAACCCCTTACCCTCTTCTTCCTCTCGAGCTCACAGGCCTTGGAAATCGTCATACAGCTCCCTTGGCTGTAAGGAAGCGATGGACTGACTGAGCGGCCTTTTTTCCGGAGGCCATGGCCTCCACCACCGAGGAGGCCCCCGTGACTAGGTCCCCGGCAGCGAAGATTCCCTCTCGCGTCGTCGCCCACTCCTCATCGGTCCTGAGGGTATTTCCCCTTGATATTCCCAAAGGGTAATCCTCGGGCAGCCACGAAAGATCCGGTTCTTGGCCCACAGCGGCGATAATGGAATCAGCCTCCACCTCGAACTCGGTTCCCTCGATGACCATGAAAGGTCTTCTCCCCCCCTTGTCACGCCTTCCCATTTTGGTGAGTACGCACCTCACCCCCGTAGCCCTCCCTCCATAGCTCAGGAGCGCGGTAGGCAATGATTGGGCCTTAATCTCAACCCCTTCCTCGAGGGCCTCCTCGACCTCCCTCTGACCCGCGGGCATATCATCTACAGCCCTCCTGTAGAGAATGGTCACCTTTTGGGATCCCATCCTCAAAGCTGTCCGGGCAACATCCAGGGCGGCATATCCTCCCCCAACAACGATTACGCTTTTTCCCAAATCGACGGAATGACCCAAAATGAATTCCCGTAAGAGGGAGAGACAGTCGAAATATGCGTCCAATCCATCCTCGCCCTCGACCCCCAATTTTAGAGAACGCTGTGCCCCCGTTGCGAGGATGAGAGCATCCGAATCATCGAGGAGGACCTTCCAGGAATCACCTCCTCCAACTCGGCAATTCGTTTTAATCTCTACCCCCATGGCTTCTATGTAGCCGATATCCCCCTCGACAGCCCTTTGTGGAAGGCGAAAAGGCGGGATCCCCATGATTAACATCCCCCCCGGCCTTGAATGGGCCTCGAAGATCTTGACACCATAACCCACGCGGGCCAACTCATGGGCTGCCGCCAAACCGGCGGGCCCTGACCCGACGATGGAAACGCCCTTCCCCATCTTCCGGGGAGAGGATAACGGCGCTGGCTCCTTCATCGAGGCGTTTTCCACGATGTGCCGCTTCAAAGCCCTAATGGAGAGCGCATCATCGATCGATTCCCTCAAACATGCCTCCTCACAGGGACGCGAGCAAATAAACCCGCATACGGAGGGAAGGGGGTTTGATTCCCGCACGATGGCCAGCGCTTCTTCAAACCTTCCCGCAGCTACCCTCTCGATATAGCCTCTGACGTCCTGGCCAAGGGGACAGGCCTGTTGGCAGGGAGCAGGAGGGAGGCATTCTTCTCTGGCCGCAATGAAACCTGGCTCCCTGCCCCGGTAAATCTCTCCCCGAAGGCTCCCCTCTTCCATGCTGTATTCCCGCAAGACCTCACCAGGGCAGCCCCGCTGACAGACCAAACAGTACCCGCATCGCAGGGGATCGAGTACCGGTCGATGCGTCCTTCCCGCTACCATGGGGGGAAGTTCCTTGACTTTACCCTTCATTCCTATTGCCTTTCCACTGGAAGCCCAGTTCAGCAGCCTTCTCATTAAGGTCGAGAAAATTACCCTTGACGCTCCCCTCAATTGCCCGGAGAAAGGCCCCTTGTGAAACGATCCCCGTCTTAGCCACAACGGCGGCGACCATAATTACATTAGCTACGCGTTTGTCCCCAATATCCCGGAGGGCCATTCCGGTTGCCGGCACATCGACCATACCTCTCCGGCGGTGGGGGACAATAAACTGGGAATCGTAGAAGATCCAGCCGTCCTTGGCGACATCGCGGGCAAAAAGGTCATAGGCCCGTTGGGACATCACTGCCACGACATCGGGAATCCTGACCTGAGGAAAGTCGATGGGGTCCTCCGAGATGACTACCTCCGATCGGCACGTAGCACCTCTTGCCGCTACACCATAGGAGTTTGATCCGGCCACAAATCTGCCATCCATATTGGCCGCACGGCCCAGCAGCAATCCCGCCAATACGATCCCCTGGCCCCCAAACCCCCCGAGCCTAACCTGTACTAACTGCGACATCGCTCCATTCCCCAGTGATGATCTTCCCTTCCAACTCTTCGGGAGACAGTCCCTCTGCCTCCTCCCGCGGGACGCAGTTCTCCATCAACCATTCCATCATCTTCGGTGCCGATTCAAGGAGGTTTTTCGAACCGAATTGGGTTGGGCAGGGGGAGAGTACCTCTATGAAGGTAAATCCCGTAAAGGAGAGGGATTTCTTGATGGATTCAATGAGGGCCAGCGGCTGGGTGACGGCATGTCGTGCCACGTATCTTCCACCGGCGCCCTCGACGAGCCTGCAGAGGTCGAAGGGCCTTTCGGTACTACCCAAAGGGGTTGTTGAAGTGGTTGATCCCACGGGAGTGGTAGCCGCCACCTGGCCCCCCGTCATCCCGTAGATCATGTTGTTTGCACAGACCACCTTGAGGTCGATGTCCCGGCGTGCGGCATGGATGAGGTGATTTCCCCCGATGGAGGAGAGATCCCCGTCGCCGCTGATCACCATTACCCTGAGCCTGGGGTTGTAAAGCTTTGCCCCCGTGGCGAAGGCTATGGCCCTGCCATGGGTGGTATGGAGGGTGTCTGCCTTGAAATGGGGGCTGGGTATCCATGCGGCGCATCCAATCCCCGAGACGAAGAGCATCTCCCGAATGTCGATACCCAACGCGTGGATGGACCGCAAGATCAGCCCAAGGAGGATACCATGGCCACACCCGGGGCAAAAGGGGGTCGTCGGAATCCCCGGCCTCAAGTAATCTTCCATTGCCCTCGCCATTACAGTAACCTCATCAGCTCCTTCTGAATGACCTCCGGTCGGATAATTTCTCCGTCCGTTTGGCAAAAGGACACGACCTCGCACCGGCTGGATTTCATGGTCTCCCCAGCCACCTGTCCTCGGTTCATCTCGGGGACGAGGATCTTCTTCACCCCTTGGTTTAATTGGCGCAACTCTTTGTGCGCGAATGGCCACAGGGTTCTCAACCTTATCAATCCCACCTTATGGCCTTCTCCCCTCAGCTCCTTAACAGCGGTCAAAGTGCTCCTGGCGGTAAATCCATAACAAAGGGCCGCCACCGTGGCATCATCTAAGAAGAATTCCTCCGTCTCAATGATATCCTCTTGGTTCAGGAGGATTTTATCGTTGAGCCTTTTCACTAACCTTGCGTGGACCTCTGGGTCATCGGTCCTCCGGATTCCAAGCCCATCATGAGTGGACCCCGTAACCAGGATGCTCTCTCCCTCCCCGAAGGCAGGCATGGGGGGAATCTGACGGGGACTTTTGGCCTCAAAGGGAGGCCTTCCCTTGGCCTTTTTTCGATCGAAAACCCTCACCCATGGCTTAATATCCAGGCTTTCGCGCAGGTGTCCGATGGCTTCATCACCGAGGAGAAAAGTCGGAACCCGATAACGTTCCGCGAAATTGAAAGCCTGTATTGTCTGATCGTACATCTCCTGGACACTCCACGGGGAGAGGGCGATGACCTGGTAATCCCCGTGGGATCCCCATTTGGCCTGCATGATATCTCCGCTTCCAACCCGCGTTGCCTGCCCCGTTGCGGGCCCTGCGCGCTGAATATCGACGATAACACACGGTGTCTCCGTGAAGGCCGCGTACCCGATATTCTCCATCATGAGACTGAAACCAGGTCCTGAAGTGGCAGTTATAGCTTTGGCCCCGGCCCACGAAGCACCGATGACCGCCGAAATTGAGGAAAGCTCATCCTCCATTTGAACGAAGACGCCCCCAATCTGATCGAGACGATGGGCCATCCTCTCCATGATCTCCGAGGATGGTGTTATGGGATACCCCGCGTAAAAACGACACCCGGCCGCGATGGCCCCCTCGGCCGCGGCCTCGTTCCCCGAAAAATAATACCTCCCCGGGGGAAGGGCAGCCTTTATTCGTTTCCAGCCCATTTCTTTAAGTCCTGTCCAAAGCGCGCCCTTGGATGAAGGAGAACAGTTTCGGCAACATACTCATCATTTTAATAAATTTTAGCGGAATCTTCCATTGTGAAATCCAAGGGGAGCTACCTTGAGACGCCTTCTAAGTATGCTTCGGCTACCTTATCCCAACCATTTCTGCCCATTACCCCTTGATCTCTTCCAGCTAGAAACCGATGGGTGATCTCCCCTTCTAACCGAAGATCTTCCGATAGTGCTCAGACTTTTCCATGAGCTCCGCCAACTGCTCCCTTTTGGCTGCCATTTCCTTCTCATTCAGGGACCTCACTACTTTGGCCGGAATCCCCATGGCCAATGATCCCTCGGGTATCAGAGTTCCCGATGGAACTACGCTCCCACTCGCAATGATGGAATCTCTTCCCACCTCCGCCCCATCCAGGACGATAGCCCCTATCCCGATGAGGGCTCCCCTTCGGATAGTGCACCCGTGGAGTATAGCCCCGTGGCTGATGATCACATCTCCCTCGATGAGGACCCTGTGACCCATGGGCGCCTCGACCAAGACCTTATCCAAAATGGCTGAATTCGCCTCTACGACGATGCTCTCGCTATCCGCCCTCAGAACGGCCAAAGGCCAAACGCTGGCCCCGGATCTGAGGGTTACATCTCCCATAATCCTGCTGGTAGGATCGACGAATACCCCCTCTTCCAGGTGTGGAGACTTCCCCTTAAAGGATATTAGGTTAGGTTTTCTACCCTCCTTTTCCATCATATTTCTCCTTATTTTTGGGTACCCGAAGGACAAATTGGAGAAATAATTTTCATCCATCGTTACCGTGGTCGGATAACCCTATTTGGTGAGCTTTCGCCTATCTCCATTTTTTGGGTTCCGTTCTCTTTGTGTAATGAAGAAAAAGATGGCATAAGATCCCTAGTTCCTCGAAGGAATTTCCAGAGAAGGGAATTGGAGAAGAGATAAGGTATGGCGCCAGACTTTGGGATTACGAGTAGCCCTACTCATACATAGGGTGACATTCACCCGTGGGCTTCGAAGTAACACGTGGGACAGAAGAGATGTTTAGTGATACGGTGATCCAGCGGCTGGGCATCTCTATCGGGAAGCTCTCTAATATGGTGTCGTTCTTCTTTCCCCAAATCATTCCAGCGTTTCAGTTCTGTGTGACATTGAGGGCACATCGAACTCTCCCTTCATTCCTTGCATGTCTTGCAGTCTGGAATAGCAACACGTGATATTTTACAGAAAAGTCTCCGAATAAACAAGAATTAGACTTCGGGAGTTTCCTGAGTTTCTGGAAAGATCATAGGGCCTTCCCCCTTGGTCCGCATACCAACTACGAAATGGATTCGAATTGAGCCAGGGAAAAACGAGCCATGTATGTGGTTAGATAGATAGCGGCGACCCCATTTAAAATTCCCGTCAAAATCCCAAAGAGGAGGAGAACCGGCAAGATGTAAAAGACCTCTGCGTGTCTGATGAAGAGGAGATAGACAATCGTCAACTGGACAATATTATGGGTGTAAGCTCCCATAACACTGATACCCACGAGGCTGAAGAGGGCTTTTAACTTCCTGTATGCAAACCCCATGACAAGGGTACTCCCAATTCCACCCCCCATCCCTAAAAAGAATGCGGGGGTCAGGAAGGTTCCTACGAGGATCGTTCCCATAAATACTCGCAATATCGTCACCATCAATCCGATCCTCAAACCATACAAGGCGATGGCCGTTAAGGCGATGATGTTTGCGAAGCCAAATCGAAGCCAGGGAAAGGGCGAGGGGACAAACATCTCCGCGCTGTGAACCACGATTGACATGGCCACAAGCGATGAGATAATGGCATTTCGTTTGATCCTTCTCACTTCATTCCCTGAAAAGCTCGGTTCTCCTTTGAATCAAACAGTCCGATTGCAGGGACCGAAAAGAACCTCTCTGGAACACAGGGTGAATCACCTACTCACCGCATCAACGGCCTCCTCCTCAACCCCCACTATTCGAGCGACAACCCTATTTGGCAGGCAGATGAGAGTCTCCCCGGCCCTATGAATGGAACCCGACTTGATACAGAGCTTGTAGGGACAGGGGGAATCGACGATTCGAACCCCACCTTCGGCCATCTTTACCCAGGTTGTGCCCAATTTTCCTTCTACGGGGACGAGTCGGTCTTCCTTCAAGGAAAAATCACCCACCACATCTCCATCCAATTCGATTACGACCCTTTTCCCCTCGGGGTAAAAGTGCCTTATCGCGGGGAAGCTCAGGAGGGCTACAATGACTAACCCTCCGATCAAGATCTTATCCGGTAAGGTAAGCATGATTCTATCGTAATTGATTGATTATTGACGGCTTCTTAAAAAGTCCATCTGCCATTCGACAGGCTCATGGCCCTGAGTAAGGCCGAAGGGCTGCGTTCCGCTTCATCCTTCGCCACTGCAGCGTACTTCTATGTCCGCCTCATTCCTCAGGATTTGTGCGCCTTGCATCTGGATCTTTTTTCTTTGCCGTCTGATTTCGACTTTTTACGAGACCATCATTATTGGTACATGGGGGAGAAAGACCGGATCCTCTGGGAGAAGAGGTCATCCAAGGCCCTGTTATTCTTGGGAGACCAACCGAATACTTTTTTCCACACCTCCCGGCTCTCCATACAGAGGTAGACGAAGAGGTTGGGTTCGTAATCTTGCAACCAACCAACGATCTTCCGATACATGTCAACCCTAATGGATTTGAGATACCGAAACTTCCCATCGTTACCCGGAAACAGCTCCCCCCAAAGGATCTTAGAGGTGGGAAATCGATGACGAATGATCGGCTTCAAATAGGGAGGAAACCGAAATCCTCCTAAGCTGAACCAGATTATCCCCTTCCCATCGATCCTCTCGGAAATCCTCTCGATAACTTCCCGGTAATCCCGTTCCCACTCATGGTAATAGATCAGGGGATCGAAATGAAATCCGATCAGATACCCCTGTTGCTGACACTTCCCGGCCGCAACAAGCCTCTCTTCCAAGGTCGAGGCACTCCGCTCTTCCTCGCCGATCACCTTTTCGGGATTAATCGACCACGAAACCACTGTTTTCCCCCCATGGTCCAGGTCCAACAGGTTATCAACATCATCCGTTTTCGTCTTCAGCTCGAAGATGGCATTCTCCTTTTGGGCGAAGAAGGGAACCATTGCCCTCGAAAAACGTGTCATACCATCGAAGGCGAGGCTATCACCCAGTTCCCCCGTTCCCAAGCGAAAGATCCTCCCTGGATCACCGGAGAGTTTCTCCTCCACCTGGGCAAACAGCTCATCGATATTAACATAGACGGTAATTGCGGGGTTATTGAGATACCCTTGGAGGATGCAATAAGAGCAATCTATGGGGCAGTTCACCACGAGATTGATGATCTGGTAGCGGCAACAAATGCGTTGAGGGGTTCCCGGGCACCCTTTCACAAAATTTCCTTTCTGTCTGGTGATCAGAAGGCTCTGCTTCCCTTCACCGAAGGGATCCTCGAAGGCGCTGAGCCTGCGAGTGACTTCCCGAGGTCCGTTCACCACGTCCACGGGAATCCCCTCCCATCTGCTCAAAATTCCCTCTGTAACGGGATCTCCCATGACCCGTTGATCTAAAAAGATCCTCCTCACCTTGTGTCTCGTCATTGCATTTATCACCCCGATAGGGGAGCAAGGCCCTCAAAGGGCAAATTCAAGCATTTCCCCCAGCTCCTTCCGTTCCGAGGCTTCCGTCAATTTCGAGATGATGGCCTTGAATTCACCCACATTCCCGAAGCGAAACTCCACCCTCAACGTATCCCCTTCGAAATATGGGGGGGGGTGGAGGGATATCCCAGGGCTCAACCCCAGCCCCTTCCGCTTCTCATGAAAAGCCTTTTCCAGCCCCATTAGCCGAGGGTACCTCATCTCCTGAAGCCGTCTTCTGACTCGATTGGTCCTGTGAACCCTTGAGTTGGTGGTATCGGATGCTATCCCCTCTATTTCCCCTTTGACGAGTTCCCTCACCTTCAACCCATCCCTTAACGAGATTTCTCGTAGGAGGGTCAAAACCTCCTTCAGTGTATTCTCCCCCAGTTTCAGTTCTGAGAGCAATCTGCCTATCTCTGCCTGATCTTCGGCGGCAAATTCCAGGAACTGGGTGGCGTTCCCCAGGGATACCTCTTCCTCAACGATATATCGTTTTATCCCGGCTCGCACCTTAACGAGTTGAGCTATTTTTACCAGAATTTTTGGGTTGGGTTGTAGGCCAAGCATGGGCATGTAATCCCTGGCGATAGACTCCTTTGGAAGCCCGAATCGGTGAAGGAGTTTGTGGAGGACCATCGCTTTCTCTATAAGATTAAGGCCTCGCATTGAGAGGTTATCGTGGAGGGCCATGTGAAAACCTTCCAGGTCGCTCAGTTCCAACTTCCGGTAGGAGAAAGCCTCAATTTCTTCAAACCCCAATTGCTTACAGACAGTCAGCCTCTTGAATCCACTAATTACTTGATAACATGCCCCCCGGGATTTCTCCCTTACGATAATTGGCTGAAGAAGACCAACTTGGCCTATGGACCTCATGAGACCGTCAAGATTGGGATGAAAGGACATAGAGAAAAAGTGATCCCTCAAATCGATACTATCAATCCCTATATTTCTCAAAACGCGATCCATTTCAGTGTGCTCCCGTTTGGCTTCTTAATCCCCTTATTCCCCATATGACCCATACCGCCTGGCCAATTCCTCATACCTCCTCGCCTCTTCACCCTTGCCCCTGTTGGAAAACCCACGGGAAAGAATGCGCCACTTCCTGACCAGCTCCCCCAAAACCATTCTTTTTTGCTCAGCCTCCAGATCTTGAGAACCCAAGAGCTTCTCCAGCGCCATCACCCGGTATCGGTCATTTCCCCATGATCGAGTAGAGAGTTGATCCGCGTATCCACCCCTTTTTACGATGAGCTTTTTGTCGATAAAGAGGACGGGATAACGGCAGGTCACCCGCAGCCAGAAATCGTAATCCTCGCATACCGGAAGGGTCTCGTCAAAACCCCCTATTTCCTCAAAGAGGGTCCTCTTCATAAGAGCCGAGGAGGGGCTGATGATGCACAGTGGTAGGCACTTCTCGAAGATCCAGCCCGAATATTTGGCATGTCTCCTTTTTGGATTGACCCTGATCCCCCTCCTTATCCAGATCTCATCGGTATAACAGAGGGGAAACTGGGGATTTATCTCCATACACCTCACCTGGATTTCCAATTTCTTCGGCTCCCACAGATCATCGGAATCCAGGAAGGCAAGATACTTTCCCCTGGAAACCCTCGCACCCAAATTCCTGGCAGCACTGGCACCCCTGTTATCCTGAGAGATATACTTTATCTTATTCCCAAAGGCCCTCAAGGCCACACCGGTCCCATCCGTCGATCCATCATCCACCACCCAGAATTCGAAATCCTGGTAGGTCTGGCTAAGCACAGACTCGATGGCATCTTTTACCTTGGGGAGCCTGTTATAGGTGGGTATGACCACCGAAACCACCGACATCCCATTCCCCTCTATGCCGCTTTTCGAGTCCTCTTCTTCAGCTTGTTAATTCGGCGCTTGTAGATTTTCGCCATGCGAGCATCCCTCTTCTTAACCGCCTCCTCCTTCAGTGCCTTAAATTCGCGAATCCTCTTCTTGAGATCTGCCGCGGGACCCTCAGCCTTTTTCTTCTCCTCCTTCTTCTTCTCCTTTTTCTCCTCCTTCTCCACCTCCTCCTTCTTCACCACCACCTCCTCCTTCTCCTCGATTCCACGGGCCTTTCTGATGGCCGCAAGGAGATCCTCCTTTTTCATGGCATGAACGCCCGTGATATCGGAAATCTCCAAAGCTATCTCCCTGAGTTCTTTCGCCGTCATCTTTTCCAGGGGTTTTTCCTTCTTCTCCATATCTCCCTCCTTTTGGTGTTATCTCCTCAGCAGCACTCCTCTTATGGAGTACCCTCGCCTTATGAGGATGACCACGAGATAGACAAAGGGGGTGTCCAGAAGGGCAATGAGTACCTTGATGAGGTATTGCCCCTTGATCAGGGGAAAGACGGGCATGGTACCATAGAAGGCAATGGTTATGAAAATCACCGTATCGATAAATTGGGAAACGACCGTTGAGGCAGTATTCCTCCACCAGAGATGTCTCTCCCTAGTTACCCCTCTCCAGATGTGAAAGGCCCATACGTCATGAAACTGGCTCACCAGGTAGGCGATGAAGCTGGCAATGATGATCCTGGATGTGCTTCCCAGAACGGTGGAAAAGGCCTTCTCCTCCGTCCAAAAGGGGGCCGCATCCCAGAAGAGGGCGATGCGAATGAGGAGGAATGTAACGAGTAGAACAATAAACCCGCTGAAGACCACCCGGTTCGCCCGCCCCTTGCCCCAAATTTCGCTGATCACGTCGGTTACGACAAAGGTGATGCAATAGGCCAATACCCCGGCCGGGACAAAAAGGCCGAATATGCTGATGATCTTGCTCGCAAGAACCGAGGAAATCACCAGTGTCCCGACGAATATCGACACAAGCAGGATGAAAGTCCTGTCCTCGCTTTTATCGCTTTCGCTCAATGGCTTCAATCCCCTAAGGCGTTATTACCCCTTCGCATGATTTACATATATATATCACCAGTTGGTTTTACACAAGGTCTGAGTAGATCAACTCATTATGACAGATCCCCTTCTTTTTGCAAAATAGCGGAATTCCAGTGTAGAGAAGATCTTTGGAAAACTGGGAAAAGGAGCTCTGAGCGCGAATTAAGATTTTTTCGGTAACCATTCTTAGTGAAGTGGAACGGCCGCAAATCCAATGTTTGGGCCTGAATGGCGAGTTTTGGAGTTGCAGTGAAGCGAACATTAGAATGGTCGAAAAAATATTCTAAGCAGCGAGGAGCTGCTTTTCCAGGGAGATCACCGAACAAAAACTTGACAGGGGAAAATATCATAATATGCTTTACATGCCGTAGATTCCAACCCTCTTGTAATGTTGTTATGCCACTACGATGCCTCCTCATTGCAGATGATTTAACGGGCGGGGCAGATACTGGGGTCCAATTTGCAAAGAGGGGTTTAAGCACTCTCTTGATTTCCCTCAAGAAGGGCCTCACTATCGACTTCTCTCAATACCCTGAAAGGGATGTCCTCGTCGTCAACACCGATTCCAGAGGGTTGAGCCCTGACAAGGCATTTAGCTTAGTATCAAGTCTGTTAAAGAACTACGACGAAGAACTGTTTCCCATCATTTACAAGAAGATTGACTCGACCCTCAGGGGAAACATTGGATATGAGACGGACGCCATTATAAAGGAAACGAATATCTCGATGGGGTTCATGACCCCATCCTTTCCCGAACAGGATCGGACGGTGGTTGACGGCGTCCTCATAGTGAAGGGAAAACCCCTAGCGTTGACGGAAGCTTCATCCGATGTGGCCACTCCTGTGAGGGAATCCTGCGTCTATAGACTCGTGGAGCAGCAAATACGTCGTAAGGTAGGATGGATCGATCTCGCTCACGTGGCTTCAGGCGGTAAGGAATTGCGGGAGGTTGTGGAGCGAGAGCAGAAGAAGGGAAATCAGATTCTCATTTTCGATGCTGTCCGGCGTTCTGATCTGACTCATATCGCCGACGTGGCTTTCAGTATGGAGGAGAAACCGTTATTCATCGGCTCGGCCGGTTTGGCGGAAGAAGTAGCGAAGAAATTGTCCCCACCAAAGGCAAAAACAATTTCTCATTTACCTCGGAAAAGCGGAAGGCCTTTCAAACATATCTTTATCATCAGTGGTAGTGCATCCGCTGTTACGCATGAACAGCTACAACGGGTTGAGCAAAGAGGAGGAATTCCCTCGTTTCAGCTGAGTAAGTCGTTACTCATGAGCGACAGGCAAAACAGGCAAATAGAGGAAAATAATCTTTCCTCGCTGATTGGCAGTTCAATGGCACAGGGTCATGCCATCCTTAAGACGTGTCCTGAAAGGTTACCCCCAAAAGGTCCAAATGGTCTTCCGATTCACCTTGAAATTACAAAATGTTTGGGTCGTGTTACCCATTCGGCACTCCGAGAATCCAAAGTTAACGTGGACGACTTGGCCGTAATACTAACCGGTGGAGATACTGCCATGAGTGTCTTTGATTCTTTTGGGGTTAAGGAAATTGAACTTGAGGGTGAAATACTGGATGGAATGGTCATGAGTCGTGTGATTGGTGGAAATTGGAACGGACTTAAACTGGTCACGAAAGCCGGTGCTTTTGGGAAGGAAAATGCTTTGGAGGAGATCATAAATATCCTCGAAAAAGAATTATCTTAATCCCAGGAGGGTAAATTAATCATGGTCTTCTCATGGATAAGGGGTAGAGCAAAGATATTTATTTAAGGGAGAAAGAAGATGAAAGCCCTAATCAAAGATAAACCTGTTAGGGGTGCGACGTTCGCTGACCCTCCCACACCCCAAATCGGGGATAATGACTTGCTGGTCAGGGTACGGGCCGCGGCCATTTGCGGCACTGATATCCACATTTACCAGTGGAACGAATATGCCTCATCCAGGATAAAGCTTCCCCTTCTGTTCGGCCATGAATATGCTGCCGAAGTAGTTGAGGTCGGCAAAAATGTCACCAACTTCAAGAAGGGAGACCGAGTTGCGGCCGAGACCCATGTTCCTTGTGGCCATTGTTACCAATGTGCTACCGGTCTCCAGCATATCTGTGAGGACATGAAAATTTTGGGCGTGCATGTGGATGGGGCCTTTTCCGAATATGCTATTCTGCCGTCGGTTTGTGCCTGGAAATTGGATCCTTCCATCTCCTACGAAATTGGCGCTACCATGGAACCTTTTGGAATCGGCGTCCATGCCATGTCCAAGACGAAACCAGCGGGGAAGAAGGTGATTGTATTCGGCTGCGGACCCATTGGCCTTTATGCTCAGATGGTGGCCAAACTCAGCGGGGCAGAGTACGTGATTGCCGTAGACATCACGAAGGAGAGGTTGGATCTGGCTCGGAACATGGGGGCAGATATCGTTCTCAATGCCAAGGAAGTAAATGTCATTGAAGAAGTGGAAAAGATTACAAAGGGATTTGGGACGGATATTGTCGTCGAACTGACAGGTAACAAAGCTGTCGTCAATGATGCCACCAAAACCCTGAGGCGGGGCGGCGATATTGTCCTAGTGGGCCTATACGCAGGTCCGGTTGAGCTGGATCTGGTCAACAATGTCATCTACAAGGAGGCCAATGTTTACGGTGTTACCGGGCGAATCATGTGGGATACCTGGTGGGAAGCCCAGAGCATGATCCTCTCTGGAAAGATTGATCTGAATCCTGTCATCACCCATCATTTTGCCCTGAAAGATTACGATAAAGCCTTACAGCTGGCAGAATCAGCTAAAACCGGTAAGATTGTTTTTGCCATTTAGTCCTGATGGAGTCCATTGATAGATCATGAAGTTAACCTTGCCCACAACTGATTTTTCGCTGGAGGGAGCAACCCATGAAAATTCTCGTTCTACCGGGTGACGGTATCGGTGAGGAGATCACCAAAGCCACCATGACTGTCCTGGACGTGGTGAACACACGCTTCTCGCTCGGCCTGAAATTCAAGTCCGCCGAAATTGGATTCGTGGCTCTGGAGAAGACGGGGACGACCCTGCCCGATGAGGTTCTAGAGCAGGCAAAGCGGTCAGATGGCATCATCCTCGGGCCGATATCGCACCTCGATTACCCGCCTCGTGACCAAGGAGGGGTAAACGTCTCGGCGGTGTTTCGTGTAAAGCTTGATCTCTACGCCAATATCCGGCCTGCTCGTTCGCGGCAAGGGTTGTCGAAATTCCCCGGAAAGATGGATCTGGTTATCATGCGTGAGTGCACGGAAGGCTTCTATCCGGACCGCAACATGGTAGCCGGTTCGGGGGAATTCATGCCGACGGAGGACATCGCATTGTCGATCCGGAAGGTCACCGCCTTCGCCTGTGAGCGCATTGCCCGGAGGTCTTTCGAGTTGGCCCGTACCCGTCGCCGCAAGGTGACCGCGGTTCATAAAGTTAACAACATGATTCTGACAGACGGATTGTTTCTGCGCGAGGTGAGGAAGGTGGCCGATGAGTTTTCCGACGTCGAACTGGAGGAAATCATCATCGACGCCATGGCGGCCCTGCTTGTCCGGGACCCCGCCCGCTTTGACGTTGTGGTTGCAACCAACTTTTACGGCGACATCCTCTCCGACCTGGCCTCCGAACTCTCGGGAAGCCTCGGTTTGGCCGGAGCGATTAATGCGGGCGACAACCTGGCGGCCGCACAGGCACAACACGGTTCTGCCCCGGACATTGCAGGTAAGGACAAGGCCAACCCGACTGCGCTCATACTCTCCGCAGCCATGTTGCTCAACTGGTTGGGAGAGCGACACGAAAAAACGGCTTTCAAGGATGCCGCGGCCAGCATCGACAAAACCATGGACACCATCCTCGAAGATCCAAAAAAGCGCACGGCCGACCTCAGCGGACCACTCGGGACCCAGGCATTCGCTGCAGTCGTTGCGGATGCACTTCGATTAAATCCGGGGGCTTAAGCTCCTCGGTGATATAGCCACACGCATCGAAACCATGTCTATTAGATTCCCCTTTGTTACCAGCCCGCCCCGCTTCGTGCCACCCCCGCATTCGTGCGACTGCCACATCCATGTCTTCGGGCCTGGAGCGAGCTATCCATACGTGCAAGGACGAACCTACACGCCGCCAGACGCGCTTCCCGCGGACGGGTTGACAATGCTACGCACCCTTGGAATGGAGCGCGTCGTGTTGGTGCAGCCGAGTATTTATGGCACCGATAACAGCCGTATGCTTGATGCCATGGCAATGTTCGGTGAAATGGCCCGCGGTGTGGCGGTGGTAGCGGAGGATGTGGGGAGAGCGGAAATCCAGCGCTTGCATGCCGCCGGCATTCGTGGCTTGCGGGTTAATATTGAATTGGTCAAACCAGTTGATTCCAAGGAACTCGCCCGGCGTATGATTCACTTGGCCAGGCGCACGCGTGACATGGACTGGCATTTGCAACTCTATATTGGTTCCCACTTCCTCGAGGCCTTGGTGCCCACTGTGGAGCAACTGCCCGTGGACGTCGTATTCGACCACATGGCCAGAATCCCTGCCAATGAGGTACCGGGCCATCCAGGATTGGGGGCGGTCCAACGCATGCTCAGGACTGGGCGCTGCTGGATAAAGGTCTCTGGCGCCTACCGGGTGAGCCGAAAGGAAGGCCACTACGAAGAGGTTGCCCGGCTCGCTAGGGCATTGGTGGAGGCCTACCCGGACAGAATGGTGTGGGGGTCTGACTGGCCCCATACCCCTCCGCATGCCTATGAACCCGCGCCTGATGGGACGATCATGCCTTTTCGGCGGCTTGACACCGGGCAACTGCTCGACCTGCTTGCTGATTGGGTGCCTGACGACCACGTGCGAAATAGGATACTCGTTCAAAACCCGGCTCGACTCTACGGTTTCGACTGAAACTTGATCTTGTCTTTCCCCTAGACGATGACGGACTTCAGCTTTGCGACGGCGCTGTCCGGGCTGGTTAATACGGTACGGTTTATTGCCCGGCTAACGCTCGCCGAGGCACGGGTCGTGGAAAAATGCGCCAGCATGACGACGTCGCAGGAAGACAGGTTGGGCGCGGCTTGCGCTAGCAGACGATCGTGGGTGTCCCCGTCACCGGATCTAAGGGCATCCATGGCGCCCGGAACCCATAGCGATTCAAGCTCGATGGCTTTGCCGCGCTTCTCGGCCATTTGGAAAAATTCCTTTTCCATTGAGGCGACGCTCGGCTGGAATGTCGCCAAGAGACCGATCCGATCACCGGCTTCTAATGCCTCTTCAAACATAGCCTCGTTCGGCTTTAGGACCGGAATATCGGCCGCCGCCGCCACGGCATCAATCGCTTCGCCGAAGGCCGAACAGGTGAAAAGGATGCCCCGCGCACCGATGTCCATTCCGTATCGCGCCAGGGCGGCGATGCGGTTCTTCAAGGATTGTGTCAACTCGCCCGCCACCTCGAGGTCCGGGCTCAACGAATCTTCCAACAGGTTGACCGTTTCCGCCTCCGGCCAGCCCCTGGCGAAGGCATCCTGGACAGGTTGCATTGCGACGCTAACGGCATGAATCAGAACGATCCGAGTTCCCATGCGATTACCAAAGAATGAAAGGTGAAACGGAGAAATTAAAAGTCTCCTTTTAACAGTGTAATATAGGAGGAGGCAGAGTTATGTGTCAATGAAAACGTCATAGCATATGGCCAGTTCGGGTTGTTCGGTCGCGCGGATATATTTCAATGATGCCAGCGATGGAAGGGCCCCAACGTTGAACAAGCTTCAAGGATTACTAAATAAGAAGTTCTGACAAAGAGGAAATGATGATAATAATGGTTCTTGACTTACAAGAAATCCTGCAATTAATATGACAGCATGAACTTGTCAGAAGATATGATACGTATATCGATCGGTTTGTATATTCTTGGTCCAAATAGTGAAAGCCCTTCCGCGGCTGTATAATGTTGCATGAACGTGAGTAAAAGCCGAGTGAATAGATACAGACCACTAATCGGTATCAGCGTGGGGGATCCGGCGGGTATTGGACCGGAAATTACCGCCAAAGCGCTTTCATTGCCCGAAATCTATGATATCTGTAAACCCCTGGCTGTCGCCGAAACCGAGATGATGAAGGATGCGCTGAAATTCTCCGGATTGGATGGGGACATTCATGCCGTCTCTTCCCCGGGGGAAGGCTTTTATAAGCTTGGCGTCATTGATGTCCTGGATGTGAAGAATATCGATGCCAAATCCATCAGGCATAAGGTTATCTCGTCCGAATGTGGACGAGCATCCTTCGAATTCGTGAGAAAGGTTATTGAGTTAGCCATCTCTGGCGAGATTGATGCGACCGTCACCGGGCCAATAAATAAGGAAGCCATAAATCGAGCCGGCTTTCACTATTCCGGCCATACGGAGATATACGCCGATTTAACCCACACCAAGAATTACGCCATGATGCTCATGCACGAACAATTTCGCGTGATCCATGTTTCAACGCACGTCTCCTTAAGGGAAGCTTGTGACCGGATAAAAAAGGACCGGGTTTATAAGGTCATAAAACTGGGCTATGATACGCTGAAACGGTTGGGAATCGAGAATTCAAGAATAGCCGTTGCCGGATTGAACCCCCACGCAGGGGAAAGTGGCCTCTTCGGGCGTGAGGAGATCGAGGAAATCGAACCGGCAATTAAACAGGCTCAGAGAGAAGGTTTGTCCGTTGAAGGCCCCATACCGCCGGATACCGTTTTCTCGAAAATGCAGGGCGGCCAATATGATATCGTCGTAGTGATGTACCATGATCAGGGCCATATTCCCACCAAACTCCTCGGTTTCCAGTATGACGAAAAGACAAAAACGTGGGACTCCGTGTCAGGCGTCAACATCACCCTCGGATTGCCCATTATCCGGGTATCCGTTGATCATGGCACGGCTTTTGGAAAAGCGGGTGAAGGAAGGGCTAATCCCGAAAGCATGATTCAAGCCATAAAAATTGCGGCTCAATTAGCCTCAAGCAAGAAAAAATAACATTTGTCCCCGCCTCCTCAGCGCCTCTGAGGGCCTCCTTCAGGAACTCTTCCGTATGCTTCCCCTGCGCGGGCTACCACAAATTCCGTGAATTTTCAAAAGCCCGTTCCCCTTGATGAAGATTGCCCGTTATTATAATCGGGCAAATGGGTAAAATTAACGAATTGATACTCATCCACGGAGGAAGCAAGCTACCTTTCCTTGAAAAACGATCTGGTCACGGATTATATTTTCCGTATGGATACCCCCACTCATGTCCTGGCCGGATACATGATAGTAAAGACTGGTTTAGCCAGAGACACGGGAAAATGGGGAACCATAGCTGGAGTCTCGGCCGCGGTCTTCCCCGATTTGGACCTCGTACTGAGGCCTTTCTTCACGACGGAATTTACGCTTAAGTACCACAGATATCTGACTAATTCCGTCCTCCTAATTATTCCCCTTTCCCTGCTCTTCGCGTGGTTGTTCGTCAAGATCTCGCGGGTGAGACGATTCTGGACCTTCTTTCTCATATGGGCCCTGGAACTCCTCGCCCACACCTTTCTCGACCTCGCTACCTCCTATGGGACCATGATCCTCAGTCCCTTTTCCGATTATCGATTCACCCTCGATTGGATCTTCATTATCGACCTCCTTCTGGTCTCCACTTTTCTCATTCCCCTGATCGCCCTTCACCTGTGGAAGAGAAGGAGCCTAATCATGGCGAGGGTTTCCGTTTTTCTCGCAGCCCTCTATATCGCCCTCTGTGCTTTTAATCACTCATGGGCTCTCTCCCTGGCGAAAAGCTACGCGCGGCAAGAGGGACTGGTTACCGAAGGCATCGCCTCGGTGCCTCAACCCCTCTCCCCCTTTAGATGGGGGAATTATATCCTCACGGAGGAGAAGATCTATCAGGGGCTCGTAAATCTCATTGGAACAGGAGAAAAATCGACTGAAGGGGGGAACTTTCTGAGCCGCTTCTTGGCCCGCTTTCAACCTATCCCCCGACTTCAATACCGGGAATGGGATAGGTTCGATGACTCTCCCTGGGTGGAGAAGGCCCTGAAGTTGGACGGGGTGAAGACATTCTATTGGTTTGCCCGCTTTCCCGTAGCCAGGGATGGGGGGAACGTTGATGGGAAACACCGGGTGGAGTTTTTCGATCTGCGCTTCGGCTCCATCGAGGGCAGGAGGCCCTTCTTATATGTCGTGGACTTCGACGAGGATGGAAATGTCGCTTTCCAGGGGTTCCTCTGAATCGATCGACGCTTTCCCTTTGGACGAATTGAGCATACCTATGGATGCATGCCGCAGAGGATCAACCCCGAACCGGACCTCGTTTGAGGTGCGTCCATGAGCACGTTATTCAGGGTTGCAAGCTTCAACGTAAACGGCATCCGAGCTCGACTCCCCGTTCTCCTGAGCTGGCTGGAAAAGGAAGCCCCGGAGGTAGTCTGCCTCCAGGAGACCAAGGTTCAGGATACCGAGTTTCCCCGTGAGGGTATGGAAGGCCTGGACTTCATGTGCGCCTTTCGTGGGGAGAAGGGATTCAATGGGGTGTCAGTACTGAGCCGCGAACCGATGGAGCTTCTCCGGGTGGGGCTCGATGATGACGGCCCTCCAGACGAGGCGAGGTCGATCCTGATAAGGGTGCTGGGAATCCCCCTTCTGAACACCTACATTCCCCAGGGGACGGCTCCGGACTCGGAGCGATTCCAGTACAAGCTGGAGTGGTTCCAGAGGCTTCGGGGGTTTCTGGCGCGGCATTTTAAGCCGGAGGAACCCCTCATCTGGGTTGGAGATTTCAACGTCGCTCCGGAGGCTCGGGACGTTTACGACCCGGAAGGGTTGCGGGGAGCCATCGGGTTTCACCCCGAGGAACATCGAGCCCTGGAGGAAGTGCGTCAGTGGGGGTTTGTAGACGTCTTTCGCCTCCACGTAGCCGAGGGAGGACATTATACCTTCTGGGACTACCGTGTGCCAAATGCCCTGGCAAGGGGAATGGGCTGGCGAGTGGATCACATCTGGGCTACAGAGGCCGCGGCCCGGAGGTCTCAACGGGCATGGGTTGACCTGGAGCCCCGGAGGTCTGAGAGGCCCTCGGATCGTACCCCCATTCTGGCGGAGTTCGAGGTGGACTGAGGACAGGAAGGATCGACATCGCCTTATTCGCGGCCCCAAAAAGCCGCCACCACCAGACAGAACCAACCAATGATAAGGGCCATTCCACCAACCGGTGTAATAGCACCGAACCATCGCACGCCGCCCAACGTGAGAAGGTAGAGACTGCCTGAAAAAAGGACCGTGCCGAGCACGAAGAGCCAGCCGCTTAGGGTCAGCAACGTGCTGGCATATCGTCTTGCAGGCACCAATGCAACGATCAGGAGAGCCAGGGCATGATATGTCTGGTACTTCACGCCCGTTTCAAAAGTCGCCAAGAGTTCCGGCGTCAACCGACCCTTCAAGGTATGGGCTGCAAAAGCGCCAAGCACGACCCCCAGCCCACCGAAAAGACCACCAAAAAAGAAGAAAAGTCGCCTCATCTAGACCCCCCTGATATAAACGCATACCCCCAGATTAAATGATCGAACCGTTAAAGGCCGCATTCCAAACCCCTAGTGTGACTTCGCGTAATGGCCCCGCAACAGATCCTCGCCCCAATCGTCCTTTAAGTCTCGCCAAACCGTGTGGATGTGGTTCGCATTGTTCTGGGTGTTGTCGTACTCGATGAGAAAACTCGGCCCGTGCACTCTGTAGTAATGTCCCTCACCCCGCTTTTTGGATCCTGCCCACGCGAAATGGATGTGAGCCTTCCCTTCCTTTTCGATCTCGTCCATCCGGGTACCGGCAACATCCTTTGGCATCCGGCTCGTGTATTCCACCACTAGATCCAACAGAAGGCGTCGCTGATCCTCCGTCATCTCTGTGGCGGGTAGTCCACTTGGGTCATCGATTTTCACACGAGGTTCCGCCGTTGTTATGATGTCCGCCGGAGCAGTAGTATCGATAATAGCCCGTGCCTGTTTCTCCCCGTCCAGTGAAACCAGCAGGTGTCGGGCAAGGTCCTCCTCAGCAGCGAGCACTCGCAAACCTGCAAGGGGACCCTCGGATACCCGAGCGGGGTTGGCACCAAAGAAATTAGGGGTGGGAGCGATCCGCTTGCCTCTCACGACAAGGAAGTTCGCCGAAAGGTGGTGTCCTTCCACCCGCCATCCCCACGGTGATTCATCCGAAGGCGTTCCGAACAGGGTCACGTGGTAGAGGCCGGGGTCGCGCGGGTGACGCCGAGCCGGTCCCTCGAGCTCCGCAACGATCGATTCGAGGCCCATGATGTCCAAGGCCTTCGCATAACCTCGCCGGCTCAACCCGCTGGAAAGCAGCGCGTGGGCGAACTTCTGCTGGCTGCCGTCCATCTCTTTGAACGAAAGACCCCGTCTTTCACGGGGAATGTAATGCCAGTTCAGGCGTTCCTCACTTTCAAGCGGAAAAAAGGCTCGCCCTTGCTGCTCCGCCGTAAGAGAGACTAAGAATGTCGTGGCTGCCTCGGCCATTCTCCCGGCGGTTTCCGACTCCATTCCCACGGCCGTATGCGCGGCGGCGACCGGGGATCGAACATGCATGGTAACCTTTCCTTTCCGTTGTCTGTCAGCCATATCGCCTCACGATCCTGGCTTTTCTACTGCTCCCATACCATTTTTTTAAGCGGTTTGACAAGATCTTGCGTATTTTGATAGCTTATGCGGGAAAATACTATGGAGATCGCACTCCTCCGTGCCGTCTCAATGGGTCTCCTGGAGGTAATTGCATAGGACTCGCATCGCGGGGAAATAGGGCGGTGAACCCCTATAATTTCTCCCTTAATCCCTTCATCCTTTGGCTGGAAGCCGAACGCCCGATAGATTGGCTGGCACAGTTCGGTCGTGAGACGATTCTTGAGCTGGAAATCGGCTTTGGGTACGGTGACCTGCTCGTTCAACTTGCCCAAAAGTACCGAGAACGGAACTTCGTGGGCCTCGAGCTAAAGTGGGCCTCAATCCAGAAAGCGCTCCGAAATATCACTCAAGCAAAGGCACACAACATCCGTTTGATACAAGCCGATGCACGGGTTGCCCTTGACCGCCTCTTCCCGCTGCAGTCATTACATCGCGTATACGCGCTTTTCCCGGATCCATGGCCTAAAAAACGACACGCGAAACATCGTCTCTTCTCCCATACCTTCCTCAGGCTGCTCAATAGTCGCCTCGTAAGCGGTGGACAGGTCCGAATTATTACAGACTTCCAACCCTACCTGAATTGGATTCTGGAGCAAGCCCCCGGCACCGGGTTCGAGGCGTATTGTAAGTCAATAGCCCCTCGATTTGGCACAAAATATGAACGCAAATGGCATGAGAACGGACAGAGGGAATTCCACGAACTGCGGTTGCTCAAACGAGAGCACGCGGAAATCCCCCTGAAGGAGGACATACCATTGATGACCTATCACGTTGAACATTTCGACCCCGACCGTTTTCATCCCCTCAACGAACGGGGCGACACCGTTGCCGAGTTCAAGGAGTTCCTCTATGATCCGAAACGCCAGAAGGGGATGGTATTGGTGGTCGTGGCTGAGGAAAACTTGACCCAACAGTTCTGGATTGAGATCGGCCAAGAACGGGGGCGCTGGTATATCCGCCCCTCAAAAGGATGCGGGGTAGTGCCGACCACGGGCGTTCAGCGGGCATTGGACTTAGTGCGCGATGCGGCCCACCAGTGAGGGGAGTTCCTTTGGCCCCCAGTGTTCTCTCTATGGTGTTGCCGGCCGAAGCCCTAAAAAATTGTAACTGTTTGCATTATATCGTACTCTTGTAGGAGTCTTTGACCAATCTGAACAGAAAGAAAATGACAGACCCTTCCATCTTTTCACGCGAAGACCTCAAACAGATCCGGTCCCTCGGGATCACGAAAGAACAGATCACCTCCCAACTCGAAGCCTTCAGGAGGCCTGAACCCTACCTCCGCCTCAACCGTCCCTGCACAATAGGCGATGGTATAAGAACCATAACGGAGGAAGAACTCCCAGCCCTTTTCGAGCATCACCGGGAGGCCGCAAATCAGGGGCGGTGCCTGAAGTTCGTGCCCGCATCGGGCGCCGCTACCCGGATGTTCGAGTTCCTCCTCTGGTCCCACACCCATGAACCGCGCATGGACCAGGCTGAGATTGCCAGAAGGGCGGAGGCCGGTGAGCGGAGATGCAGGGATCTTCTGGAGTTCATGGCGCGGATCGAGCGCTTCGCCTTCTTCGAAACCCTCAGGGAAATCATGACCAACGCCGCCCTCGACATCCATGCCCTGATGAAAGGAGGTAGATTCAAGCAAGTCCTTAATTATCTCCTGACCTCTCGAGGGCTCAACTACGCCAATCTACCCAAAGGACTGCTCGAGTTCCATCGATATCCCGATGGGAGTCGAACGGCCTTTGAGGAGCATCTGGTGGAGGCGGCGGAGTATGTCCGTAACGCCCGAGGGATTTGTCGGCTCCACTTCACCGTATCTCCGGAACATCGCGAGGGCCTCGAGGGACTCCTGGAAAGAGTGAGGCCTCTCTACGAAGCAAAATACAACGTTCGATTCCTTGTGGACTTCTCCATCCAGAAGATGTCCACCAACACTATCGCCGTGGATAGGGAAAATCGTCCCTTCCGCCTGGAGGATGGGAGGCTCCTCTTCAGGCCAAGCGGGCATGGGGCCCTCATCGAGAACCTCAACGATCTCGAAGGGGACATCATATTCATCAAGAACATCGACAATGTCGTCCCGGATGGGCTCAAGGGTACAACATTCATATGGAAAAGGACGTTGGCCGGACACCTGGTAAAGGTCCAAAAGAGGATCTTCTCATACGTGGAGAAGCTGACCGAAGGGATTCATGAAGAGCAGTTCTTGAATGAAGCCCTGGAGTTTGCCAGTACTGAGCCCTTCCTTTCGATTCCGAAAGGCCTAAGACAGGGGTCCACGAGGGAAAAAAGGGGATTCCTTCTGTCCATGCTCAATCGCCCATTGCGGGTCTGTGGTGTGGTCAAAACCCAGGGAGAACCCGGCGGTGGGCCCTTTTGGGTAGAGGGACAAGACGGTACCCTCTCCTTACAGATCGTCGAAGAGCCCCAGGTTGACCTCCATTCAATTGAACAACAGGAAATATGGGGCTCAGCGACCCACTTCAATCCCGTGGATATCGTTGCCGGCGTCCGAGACTACAGGGGCAATCCATTTGACCTGGGGCAATATGTCGACCCCAATGCGATCATAATCACCAGGAAATCGAAAGACGGTCGTGAACTCAAGGCTCTCGAGCTTCCTGGGCTCTGGAACGGAGCCATGGCCCACTGGATTACCATTTTCGTGGAGGTTCCCCTCATCACCTTCAACCCAGTCAAGACCATAAATGACCTGCTTCGTCCCGAACACCAACCCTGATAACCAATAAAAAAGGCCTAGCCGATGACCCTTTGACTCGTCCGCCGTAGTGGTGGTCCTGATGGGGTCATCCATCTATTAGTTAAAGCTTGATTGGACAGTCAATTTGATGAGGAAAAACCAGGACTTCACCGTTCTCATCGTCCCACCCTTTGCATCCATCTTGTAACTCGCGCGCTCCTCTGAATTGGGCGGGACTCCTTTGGATTTGTATTCTCCTTCATGGTAGAATTTATTTTTAAGGTAGCGCTTCATATTTGCGTAGTCGCGTGGATTCCGAAGAGAAGTCAAGATAGGAGGAGATAGGAGGGGTAGGAGGGGACTAGGAGGGGACGTTGTTTAAAATTAGCAGTATACAAGTTTCAATGATTTTGGTAAAAATTCAGTATGCCCCGGAGAGCGAGATTGGATGCCCCTGGTACGCTGCACCATGTCATGGTACGAGGGATCGAAGGCACCAAAATCTTTGGAGATGACCGGGACCACAAAGCTTTTTTAGATCGGGTCAGCCAACTCGTAGCCTCCTCCCAAACACGCATCCTCGCCTGGGCTTTAATGCCCAATCACGTTCATCTCCTCCTTTTCAGCGGTCTCCAGGGGATTTCTCAATTCATGCGCCGTCTTCTCACAGGTTATGCGCTCTATTACAATCGGAGGCACCAAAGAGGAGGCCATCTTTTTCAGGACCGATATAAATCGATCGTCTGCGAAAAGGACCCCTATCTTTTGGAGTTGGTGCGCTATATCCATTTGAACCCATTGAGGGGAAGGATGGTGAGGAGTTTAAAGGAACTGAGCCGGTATCGTTGGAGCGGTCACGGGGTATTGATCGGAGCGCATAAGAACGATTGGCAGGAGAAGGAGTATGTCCTGAAGCAGTTTCATCAAAAAAAGACGAATGCCGTTCGGGCGTATTCCAGATTCGTGGCGGAAGGACAGGGTCAGGGTCGGAGGCCGGAGCTGACGGGAGACGGGTTAGTCCGGAGACTTGGAGGTTGGTCTCGAGTATTGACATTAAGGGGAGACAGGGAGAGGGCCGGGCAGGATGGCCGGATTTTGGGGGGCGGGGATTTTGTTTCGGGGATTTTGAAGGAGGCCGATGAGAGACTGAGGCGGCAGGTTTCGGTTGGAGAGAGAAATCATGTCATCAATCAAATGATTGAAGAGATGTGTGATCAGGAGAGGATCGATGAACAGGAGCTTCGACGAGGAGGGCAGAGGAGGACGGTGTCGGAGGTTAGAGGGAGGATTGCCTACCGATTGAGTCGAGAGTGGGGCGTCTCAATGGCGGAAATTGCGAGGAACCTAGGAATTTCGACGTCGGGGATTGCCAACGCGATTCGAGCGGTTGAAGGAAGAATCAAAAGTGAATGAATTAAACAACGTCCCTAAATATGAGAGCAGAAGTGACGGCATTATTCAGGTTTCCACCGGCGGGGGTGCCTTTGCATCGGGGTCCTCTGTTAAGGATATGGCCTTGGGAGCCACTTCCATCGCCGAGCACGTGCACCGCGTTGCGGAGCGTTATGATATCTACGTTGCCTTACACACGGACCACTGCCAGGCGGATGTACTTGATAAATACGTCATTCCCCTCATCGAGGAAACGGAAAGGCGTCGGGCAGCCGGAAAGCCCAATCTATTCAACAGCCACATGTTCGACGGCAGTGCTTTGTCCTTGAAGGAAAACCTGGATATTGCCGTTCCTCTTCTCGAGCGCTGTCACAAGAATGAGATCATTCTGGAGGTGGAATACGGTGTTGTGGGTGGCGAGGAGGAAGGGGCTGGCGGCGAAGACGCTGCCGCTGAAAAGCTCTATACAACTCCCGAGGACATGCTCGAGGTCGCCCGTCGTCTCAATGCAGTGAAAGGGGCGCGCTACCTCGTGGCGGCGACTTTTGGGAATGTTCATGGTGTCTATAAGCCCGGTCATGTCAAACTGAAGCCCCCCATCCTCAAAGACGGTCAGGACGCGCTGGAGAAAGCATACGGCAAGGATGCGCGTTTTTATCTGGTGTTCCATGGGGGATCAGGTTCATCCCTCGAGGAGATTCGGGAGACGCTTGAGTACGGTGTGGTGAAAATGAATATTGATACGGATACGCAATATGCCTTTACCCGTCCCATTGCTGACCATATGCTCAAGCACTATAATGGAGTTCTCAAAGTGGATGGGGAGGTTGGGAACAAGAAGACCTATGATCCTCGGTCCTACTTGAAGTCAGCGGAAGCATCGATGGCCGAACGGGTAAAACAGGCTGTGGAGGAATTAAAGGGGCGTGAACGTTGAGTGATAGGACCGAGATTTACGAATAGGAAAGGGAATGTAAACGCAGGTAGTAAGAGCAGTAAGGACGGAATGAAGCACAACGACGAGATTGGCGGCATCACGCAGCAAGGTAAGGAGATTAAGCTCTCCAAGGGTGCTCCCCTTTCCGTGAGGGCGAAACCCAAGAAGAGTCAAATTGAAAGCAAATGAGGGGAGGATATCATGACCGAAACTCTTTCCAAAAAAGAGCTAAAAACCATGAACGCTTACTGGCGCGCGGCAAACTACCTTTCCGTCGGACAAATCTATCTCTATGACAATCCACTGCTGAAGGAACCGCTGAAGTTGGAACACATCAAGCCCAGGCTGCTCGGGCATTGGGGGACTACGCCGGGGCTTAACTTCATTTACCTTCACCTCAACCGCGTCATCAAGACTCAGGATCTCAACGTCATTTACATCATTGGTCCCGGTCATGGCGGTCCTGGCATAGTCGCCAACGCTTACCTGGAGGGAACTTACAGCGAGTTTTACCCGGATATTTCCCAAGATTCTGAGGGCATGAAGAAGCTGTTCAGGCAGTTCTCGTTCCCTGGCGGGATCCCCAGCCACGTTGCCCCCGAGACTCCTGGTTCCATCCACGAGGGGGGAGAACTTGGCTATGCAGTCTCTCATGCTTATGGGGCGGCCTTCGACAACCCTGACCTCATCGTTGCCTGCGTGGTTGGTGACGGTGAAGCCGAAACTGGCCCTCTCGCCACTGCTTGGCATTCAAATAAGTTTCTCAACCCAATCCACGACGGGGCTGTCCTACCCATCTTGCACCTAAATGGTTACAAGATTGCCAATCCGACGGTGCTGGCACGGATCAGCCACGAGGAACTGGAGAGCTTGTTCGTTGGCTACGGTTACAAGCCCTATTTTGTCGAGGGATACGACCCCGAACCCATGCACCAGTCAATGGCGGCAACTCTCCTTACCGTTATTGCTGAGATTAAGGCGCTCCAGAAGGAATCCCGCACCAGTGGTGTTGCCAAGCGTCCCCAGTGGCCCATGATTATCCTGCGAACCCCCAAGGGCTGGACGGGTCCCAAGGAAGTCGATGGACTGAAAACGGAGGATTTCTGGCGATCGCACCAGGTCCCCTTGGCCGAAATGGCGACGAAGCCGGAGCATGTGAAACTACTGGAGAAGTGGATGAAGAGCTACAAGCCCGAAAAGCTCTTTGACGAGAACGGGAAGTTGATTTCGGAACTGGCAGAACTGGCTCCCACGGGCGATCGCCGCATGGGTGCCAATCCCCACGCCAACGGCGGCCTACTGCTCAAAGATCTGAAGATGCCTGACTTCCGGGACTACGCCGTAACAGTACCGAAACCGGGTCAAGTCGTGGCGGAAGCCACCCGGGTGATGGGCGCCTTTTTGCGGGATATCATGAAACGCAATATGGACCGGCGGAATTTCCGGGTGATGGGGCCAGACGAAACTGCCTCGAACCGTCTCGGTGCCTTGTTTGAGGTAACGGACCGAGCATGGATGGATGAGACTATCCCTGAGGATGACCACCTCTCTCCAGACGGTCGGGTGATGGAGATCCTCAGCGAACATACCTGCCAGGGCTGGCTGGAAGGCTATCTCCTCACCGGGCGTCACGGATTCTTCTCCTGCTACGAGGCTTTTATTCACATCATCGACTCAATGTTTAACCAACACGCCAAGTGGCTCAAGGTAACCCAAGAGGAAATCCCATGGAGGCGTCCCATCGCCTCCCTCAACTACCTGCTCACATCCCACGTCTGGCGCCAGGATCATAACGGCTTCAGCCACCAGGACCCCGGTTTTATCGATCACGTGGTGAATAAGAAGGCACATGTGGTCCGGGTATACTTTCCTCCCGATGCCAATACGTTGCTCTCCATAACCGATCACTGCTTGCGGAGCCGGGACTACGTCAACGTCATTGTGGCCGGAAAGCAGCCGGCGCCGCAGTGGCTTGATATGGATGCCGCCATCAAGCACTGTACCTCTGGAATCGGCATCTGGGAGTGGGCGAGCAACGATAAAGGTACCGAGCCAGACGTGGTAATGGCATGTTGTGGAGACGTGCCGACCATTGAGACCCTTGCTGCCGTTGACCTGCTTCGCCAGCACACACCAGAACTGAAAGTGCGGGTGATCAACGTGGTCGATCTGATGACGCTCCAGCCCAGGGAGGAACACCCTCACGGTCTGTCCGATTGGGACTTTGACGCGCTGTTTACTATTGACAAGCCGATTATCTTCGCGTATCACGGATACCCCTGGCTCATCCACCGGCTGACCTATCGCCGGACAAACCACAAGAATCTCCACGTCCGGGGGTATAAGGAGGAGGGAACAACCACCACGCCTTTTGACATGGTTGTCCGCAATGATCTGGATCGATTCCACCTGGTGGCAGATGTGATTAACCGCGTGCCCAAGCTCGGGTACATGGCTGCCTATACCAAACAGTTCGCCCGCGACAAGCTCATTGACCACAAGGAGTACATCGGAAAGTATGGTCAGGATATACCCGAGATTCGGGAATGGACGTGGAAATGGGCCGACGAATAAGGGAGTGACAGTCGACAAGGCCCAGCAGGGGGATCGGCAGGTGGCAGCACGCTATGCAGACCTCTTTGGAGCGAAGCCCTGAAATACCTACCTGAGCCAGATACGCAAATCGCCTCACGACGATGAGGAAGCAATGATGAACCAAGCGCAAGAGGTGCAAATCGATGAGTTATACATAAAGGACAACCGTATCCTATCCACGGAAGCGGTCCGACAGAACAGCTCAGGGCCCGAAGGATACGGTATGAAACGCGGTGTGCTCGCGAGCGAGGCTAACAATGGTTGAGCCGAATCCAGAACTGTGGCTTATTCGCCACGGCGAGACGGAGTGGAGTGCCACCGGGCGCCATACCGGCCGGACCGACGTCCCCCTTACCGCTGTGGGCCAACGCCAGGCAGCGGCGCTGGGCCGACGGCTGGCCGGCCGCTCGTTCGCCCTCGTGCTGGTCAGCCCGCTGGCCCGAGCTGTCGAGATCTGCCGGATTGCGGGGTACGGTGGCGTCGCTCAATTCACCGACGATCTCCTTGAATGGGATTATGGCGCCTATGAGGGCCGTACGACCGTCGAAATCCGCACAGAGGTGCCAGGCTGGACAATCTGGACCGGCAACCCGCCGGGCGGTGAGACGATGGAACAGGTGGGTCGGCGAGCCGCCACCGTCATCGACCAGGCCATAGCTGTCGGTGGCGAAGTGGCCCTTTTCGCCCACGGTCACGTGCTGCGCGCAGTCACCGCATGTTGGCTCGGCCTCCCTCCCTGCACAGGCCGTCTGTTGGCCCTTGGGACAGCCTCGCTGAGCGTGCTCGGCTGCGAGCGCGAAACCCGAGTCATCAGCACGTGGAACCAGGATTGGCACCTTGTCCTCAAGGAAAAACCATGAAGACCAATGTGCGATCCAACGGGCACCCCATCCTTTGCATGAACAGCGGTTCCTCCTCCTTGAAGTTTGCCCTGTACCAACTGGGGAATGATGAGGAGGTACTGCTCGCCAAAGGGGCGGTGGAGCACATCGGCCTGCAAGGCGGGCACCTTTGGGTCCGTGATGGGGGAAAAGAAGCTCTGGCAAACGTGCAGGACGACTTCCCTGACCATACGGCGGCAGTACAGGCGACCTTTGCCGCCCTCGAGGGGTTGAACCTTCCGCAACCCGTGGCCGTGGGCCATCGCCTGGTCCACGGGGGACCAGATCATACGAGCCCCGTGAGGGTAGATTCCCGGCTCCTCAACACGCTGCGAGAGTTGGCCGTCTTTGCTCCCCTGCACCTGCCCAGTGAGATCCAGGGCATCGCGGCTGTGGCTGCCCACTTTCCCGGTCTCCCACAGGTTGCCTGCTTCGACACCTCCTTCCACCGTCGTATGCCGGAGTTGGCCCAGCGTTTTCCGCTGCCACGGGACCTCTGGAATGAAGGGGTGCGACGTTACGGTTTTCATGGTCTCTCCTATGAATACATTGTGGACGCGCTAGGGGAAACCGCCCAAGGCCGCACCATCATCGCCCACCTTGGTAACGGGGCCAGCATGGTGGCGGTGCGTAACGGCCAACCCTTAGATACCACCATGGGCTTTACGCCCACGGGGGGCTTCATGATGGGGACGCGCACTGGGGATCTGGATCCTGGCATCTTGCTCTATCTGATGAACCAGAAAGGCTATGGTGCCTCCCAGATCGATCATCTGGTGAACCACCAGGCGGGGCTTCTGGGTGTTTCTGGGATCAGCCCAGACATGAAGACTCTTCTGGAGAAGAGAAAATCCGAACCGCACGCCAATCAAGCGATCGAGATGTTTTGTTATCAGCTCCGCAAGCACATTGGGGCATTGACGGCAGTGCTGGGCGGCGTTGACACCCTCGTCTTTACCGGCGGCATCGGGGAGAGGGCAGCACCGGTGCGCTGGAGCGTTTGCCAGGGCCTTGAGCATCTGGGTATCCATCTTGACCCGAAACAGAACGAGATCCATGCTGATACTATCACAACACCGGAGAGCTCCTGCACTGTGCGGGTTATACCGACTAACGAGGATCTGATTATAGCCCGCCACACGCGTAAACTGATCTCGCGGAAATAAAACGAGAGGAATGGGGCATACATCATCCCTCAGAGGAGATTATGGCTCAATTAATGAACGGAAAGGAGATGAGAACCTGGTATATTGAGGAAAGGCATTCGGGAGTGAAGCAGCAGCTCAGAAATCGAGAGCTGACCCTGCGGGCAATGGGAAAAACGAGTTCGCCCATGTTCCGATCCCTCTGGCGGTGTCGAGGCGGACGAAGATTGATCCCAACGGATGGTTGTGGCGTAACATCCTAGCGTTTACGGAAAAGCCGAGGGAGATGCGCTGAACGTGATTTTCTATAAGGGTTGCCGGCGGGACTCTCGTATCCCCTTGGAAGGGGTGCCCGTCGGCCCATTGGACCAGAAAGTTTGAGAAGAGGGTTGTGACAATTCACCGTGATGCTCGAGATTCGCAACTGGCAGTGGGCGTATCTCATGTAATAGGAGACATATGATGAGCCGATCCAAATTGGACCACGTCGTTACCAAGGACAAGTTCGACGCCGTGCTTTTCGATCTGGACGGGGTCCTGACCAACACCGCGAAAGTCCATGCGGCCTGCTGGAAGAGCATGTTCGACGATTTCCTGAGGCAGCGAGCCGACGAACGCGATGAGCCGTTTCAGCCCTTCGACATTACGACCGATTATAAATTGTACGTGGACGGAAGGCCGCGCTACGATGGGGTCCGTAGTTTTCTCAAATCCCGTGACATTGAGTTGCCCTCCGGTGATCCGAACGAACCTCCGAACAACGAAACCATCTGCGGCCTCGGAAACCGCAAGGATGAAATGGTCACGGAGGCCTTCGAATCGGAGGGTGTTGAGGCGTACGAGGGGTCTGTGGCCCTGGTCCGTCATCTACGGGAACAGGGCATCAAGACGGCGGTCGTCTCAGCGAGCAGCAACTGTGAAGGGGTCCTTAAGGCTGCTGGGATCGCGGGCTTGTTCGATGCACGTGTTGACGGCGTGGTTATAGCCCAGTTGAACCTGGCCGGCAAGCCGGCGCCAGACACGTTTCTCAAGGCAGCGGAAGAGCTCGGCGTCGAACCGAAGCGTGCCGTCGTTGTCGAAGATGCGATCTCCGGGGTGCAGGCCGCCCGGGATGGTGGCTTCGGGTTGGTTATAGGTGTGGACCGAAAGGGCGATGCCGAGGCGCTGAGGAAAAACGGCGCCAACATCGTTGTGGCCGACTTGGGCGAAATGCTCCCGTGAATCACCAAGGACCACGGGCCACAATCGAGCAATTCACCCCATACCGGCATTCTATGCCTGCGATCAACAGATCGGGAATGCTTGATTCTGGGAGGTCAATGAACAATGATCCATCGTGAACGCGTAATTCCTCCTCGTTATGTCTACCCTGCCGATGAGTGGAGGATGGTGGAAAAGCAGTTCTACCCGCGCTTTCTGGCGAGGTATGAGACGATCTTCTCTACCGCCAACGGTTACCTGGGCATGCGGGGAACCTTTGAAGAAGGGACCCCCGTCTTTGAGAACGGCACCTTCGTGAACGGATTCTACGAATCGTGGCCCATCGTTTACGGAGAAGAAGCCTACGGGTTTGCCAGGACGGGTCAGACCATCGTAAACGTGACGGATAGCAAGATCATCAGGCTGTACGTCGACGATGAACCCTTCTATCTTCCCACCGCAAAGCTCCTTCATTTCGAGCGGGTGCTTGACATGAAGTCGGGGACGCTCGATCGGGAAGTGCTGTGGGAGATGCCGTCGGGAAAACGTGTGTCCATCAAATCGCGAAGGCTCGTTTCGTTCCAGCATCGACACATGGCCGCAATCTCCTATCAGGTAACGGTGCTCAATGCGAGGGCGCCGGTGGTCGTCTCCTCGCAAATGGCTGCTGATCCCTCCCAGAGCAAGGAGGCTGGAGAGGAAGATCCCCGCCGGACACGAGGGTTCAAGGGCCGGGTTCTGCTTCCTAAGGTCAACCATGCAAGGGATCTCCGCGTCCTGCTGAGTCATGCGACCAACAACAGTAAGATGAGCTTGGCCTGCGGCATTGAGCATGTAATCGAGACGGGGTGTCCCTACTCGCATGAAAGTCAGTCCTCGGACAATTCCGGTAAGGTTGTCTTCTCCGTTGATGCGCAACCGGGCATGCCCTTCCACCTTACCAAGCACATGACCTACCATACGTCCAGAAGCGCCCCGCCGGAGGAGTTGTGTCAGCGGGCGGAGCGCACCCTGGATCGAGCTGTGGGGGAGGGATTCGAGGAGCTGATGGCGGGCCAGAAGGAGTATTTGGATAATTTCTGGGGCAAGAGCGATGTGGAGGTTCACGGCGATGCGTCCTTGCAGCAGGCCATCAGGTGGAACCTGTTTCAGATCCTTCAGGCTTCCGGCAGAGCGGAGGGTGCCGGTATACCCGCCAAGGGTCTCACTGGACATGGTTATGAAGGCCACTATTTCTGGGACACTGAGATCTATGTCTTGCCGTTTTTGATCTACACGGCGCCGCGAGTCGCCAGAAACCTGCTCCTATTCCGCCACAGCATGCTCGACAAGGCCAGGCAGCGCGCCCGGGAGGTAAATCAGAAGGGAGCGCTGTTTCCCTGGAGGACCATCAACGGGGAGGAGGCCTCGTCTTACTACGCGGCGGGAACGGCTCAGTATCACATCAATGCGGCCATCATGTATGCGCTAAAGAAGTATATTGATGTCACGGGAGACAGGGAATTTCTCCATGAATACGGGGCCGAGATGCTGGTGGAAACCGCCCGACTGTGGAGGGATCTTGGGTTCTTCTCGAAAAGGACACGGGGGAAATTCTGTATCCACGGCGTGACGGGACCGGATGAATACAATACCGTGGTGAACAATAATACCTATACCAATCTCATGGCGCGGGAGAACCTGTGGTACGCCGCTGCGACGGTTGAGGAGCTTCGGAGGAAGAATCCGGAGGAATTCACAGAGTTGGTGGATAAGACCGGCTTGGATATCTCGGAGGTGGACGAGTGGAAAAGAGCTGCGGACAAGATGTATGTGCCCTTCGACAGGAACCTGGGGATCCATCCTCAGGACGATGCCTTCCTCGACAAAGAGGTCTGGGATTTCGAGAATACACCTCGGGATAAGTATCCGCTTCTCCTGTATCACCATCCCCTCGTGATCTATCGACACGCGGTACTCAAGCAAGCTGACGTGGTGATGGCCATGTTTCTCCTCGGGCACGAGTTCTCAGCGGAACAGAAGAAGCGCAACTTCGATTACTACGACCCGCTGACGACCGGGGACTCCTCCCTCTCCGTCTGCATCCAAAGCATCGCGGCGTTCGAGCTCGGGTATTTGGAAAAGGCAAGTGAATACGGCCGGTACGCCGCCCTCATGGACCTGGCAGATATCGGAGGCAACGTCAGGGATGGATGCCACATCGCCTCGATGGGCGGCACCTGGATGGTCACTGTGTATGGCGTAGCCGGGATGCGGGATTACGACGGCCAAATAAGCTTCCATCCGAGGCTAGCGCCGAAGCAGAAGAGAAAGTTAAGCCTTGTCCGTTTTCCCTTGACGATACGTGGCCAGATGCTGGAAGTGGAGGTCGGCCAGGAGTCCGTCACGTATTCCCTGCGGGAAGGAGAAGGGCTCGTGATCCGACACGAGGGTGAAGAGATCCGGCTGTCGCCGGAGGTCCCATCAGCCACGCGACCGATCGGGGTGCTCTCCAAGCCAAAGCGCAGAAGGAAACGCAAGCCGAAGCGGAAGCAGAAGCGCCGGTGAGGTGGGACCAAATCCCACCCATTCAGCCAATCTTCCTGGTCGGCACCCCTTGCAATTGAAATACTGGAATGCTGGAATAACGGGCCGTTTTTGTATAGCTTTCGATTCCCTTGAAAATTTGCCACGATAGTGATATATATTAATGTATATCACGAAGCAAGAGGTCACTATGGCCAGCAAGCGCATTATTATCACTCTTTCGGAAAGGGATAAACTCTGGCTGGAAGGGTATAGTAAAGCCTATAAAATATCCCTTGCTGAGGCAATTCGAAAGGGAGTAAAAAAATTGCGAGAAGCTGACGGCTTGAAGACTTACCATACACTTGTTGAACGTACCCGTGGGATATGGAGAAAAGGGGACGGTCTAAAATATCAAAGGAAAATGCGATCGCAGTGGAACTCAAAATGATCACAAGGTTGATTGATTCCGTTATTTTAATTGATCACCTAAACGGATTAGAAAAAGCGAATCAATGTATTCTCGATCTTGACCCCGGTGAGACAGCAATATCGGTGATTACGCGGGCTGAAATTCTCGCGGGTGTAGACGAAAGCGAGGAGCCGTTGATAAAGGCATTATTGGACCAATATCACCTCTTAACCATTGATGGACCGATTGCTGATCTATCGGCGACGTTGAGAAAGAAGTATGGCTGGAAGTTACCAGATGCTTTTCAGGCCGCCTTGTCCTTACATCACAGGATAAAGCTCGCAACTCGAAATACAAAAGATTTTGATCCAAAGAGACACCATTTTGTGGAGATTCCTTATTCCCTTTAATCAAGGGAGAGGGGTTTCAAGTAGACAGGCGCAAAGGGCGTCACTTCACAATCAGTTAGTGGCTGGCAGGAATCAATGGGGACCCGTCTCGGAATGCATCCGTCAGATGATCGTGTAGGACGTTACTGAGCGCGAAGAATCCGATAAACACGTGCTCGTGGAGAAACAATCCTTCAACAGCGTGATCGAAAGCTTACCCGATTCCCTTTTCATGCTCTGCGAGCAGGATCAATATGTGCGCTGGAACAAGAATGTTGAAGTCGTCTAGGGCCATTCCAGGAAAGAGTACGCGAAGCGGCCCGCCTGGAAAAAGGGACTTCTCATCACTCAGCTAGGGCTAAGAGAGCTCCACATGAAAACCCCGGATTATGATAAAGCCGTGAGAATCTCGGAGCACGCCTATTGGGTGGGGACATATGACCCAAGGGATAAGTTTCAGTGCAACGCATATTTAATCGTGATCAATGGAAAGGGAATCATTATTGATCCCGGTTCCGTGCTGTACTTCGAAAATTTAATCAGTAAAGTATCAGAATTGGCGGACTTAAAGGATATTACCCATATTATCCTCCAACACCAAGACCCCGATGTGGGCGGCAACATCGTTTTGTTAATGGATGCCATTCGAGCTCGTGGCAACGAAACGTGCACAATCATCACCCATAAGAGGACGTCCGCCCTCATTCGTCACTATGGGGGCGATCTTACATTTGAATATTCCGATGAATTGCCGGAGGAAAAATTACTCCTTGGAGATGGCTACACATTGCAATTCATACACACCCCTTATCTCCATGCACCAGGCGCCATCGCAACCTATTTCAATAAGGATAAGGTTCTCTTTTCCGGGGATATCTTTGGAGGGATGGTCGATAATTGGGGCCTTTACGCCGGCCAAAACTACTCCCAAGAGATTACATCGTTTCATAAAGAATACATGCCTGCAAAGGAGTTACTCCTCTATGCCATGACTAAGTTTGAGCGCTACGATATAGAAACAATAGCTCCTCAGCACGGTTCGGTCCTGAACAAGAAACAGGCAAAGGCGATAATCGAGTATTTTAGAGACTTCGAATGCGGCTTATACGTAGACCAGTCATTCAGGGATGAGCTCTCCGCCGCCCGGAAACTGATAGAAGAGCAGAACAGAATAATGAATGATGAATTGTCCCTGGCCGGTCATTTCCAGCAGACCCTGCTCCCTGATAAGAAGATTATCGAATCGGTTAAACGAATTGACATTGCCTTCTTATTTAAGCCGTGCAGTCAGGTTTCGGGAGATTTTCTCATCATCGATAAGATTGATGAGCAGCACCTGGGGATTATGGTTACCGATGTGGTCGGACACGGCGTTATGCCGGGACTGGCGACCATCCAGGTTAAGACGCTCTTTGATGAACATAAGAAAGCATCCCTCAGCCCTGCGACGATCCTGAGAATAATGAATGAGAGGTCATTCAGCGTATCGGAACATGATATTTTCCTAACCGCTTTGTACGCGATTTATGATTTTGAGAGATCCACGTTTACCATCGCCTCCGCCGGTGGTGTACCCCCGATCTACTATAACGCTAAGGAAGGGGAGGGGAAGCTTATTTTGCTCATGGGCACTCCCCTCGGAATGTCCGAAGATGGTGAGTGTCAGATATCGGAAACGAGTTTAGCTTTTGGAAAAGACGACTTCCTCATTATTCAAACGGACGGTTTGATTGAGTGTTTCAATAAGGGAAATGAACCATTCGAGCGATTAAAAAGTCAGAAGAAGTTCATGGAGCAAATAAAGAAAGACCGGAGTTCGCAACAAGTCCTTGATGCCGTCATGGAGAAAGTACATAGGCACAAGGGGAAAGATAGAGAATTCGAAGATGATGTAACAATTGTCGTTATTAAGAAAAGGGAATAATGAGTGTGAGAAGTAAGATGAGGTTGTAGTTCCCAGAATTACCCCGTCTAATCAGTCCCGTTCATTCCAACCTTTTCCCGCACCATTTGCCTCTCCTTTTAATAGAGAAACATGGGCTTTCCCATAACGTGGCGGACCTTGGGGCGGTACTGGTCGACGTCGTAGAGCTCCGCGACATTGACCCTTTTCTGGCCCGATGTAATGTTGCTGATGGGAATATCCGTATAAATCCCCTGGTTCAAAGCGACCATGCGGCCCCTGGTTCCCTTCAAGGCAAGGCTCATGGCCATGTTGGCAAAGTTGACGGCAACCATCAGATCAAGGGAATCGGGAACACCGCTTCGCATGAGATATGAGAGCTGTTGGAAGATAATATCCTCCCCCGTGAGCCTCTTCAGGGCCTCTCCGGTTTCGATGCCGATCCCCCCGAGCTTCCGATGCCCATACGCATCGACCTCCCCGCGTTCGACCACCGCTCCCCCAACCATTTTGGCCCCCTCGGAGATGGTGATGATTGCGTAGTCACTCGGGTTAGCCCTCTTATCCTCCATGACCAGTCGGGCGAGCTTCTCCGGGTCGAAGGGGACCTCGGAGATAATGGCCCGATCCACCCCTGCCAGATAAGCCGCGACCAGGGAGGTCTGCCCGCTTTCACGTCCAAAGAGCTCGATCACGCCGATCCGCTCATGGGAGCCAATGGAAGTCCTGAGGGCATGAATGGAGTTCACGCTCCGGGTGACGGCCGTTGAAAAGCCAATACAATAGTCGGTGCCGAAGACGTCGTTGTCCATAGTCTTGGGGATAGCGATCACAGCAAAACCTTCCCGATGTACTCTCTCGGCAAAGCTGAGGGTATCGTCTCCCCCAATAGGGAGGAGGATATCCATCTCTAGGCTGGAGAGGTTTTTCAGGATATGATCCGTCAAATCCGCCTTCTCCGTTCCGGGGGATACACGCTCCTTCAGAAACTCCGGGAGGTCTTTGGGCCTTACGCCCCCCGGGTTGGTCCTCGAAGTGTGCAGATAGGTACCTCCTGAACGATCGATGGTGCGGACCATCCGCTTATCCAGCCAAGCGAGATTCGCATCGAAGCTCTCCGGATCATCCGGATTGTAGTTGAGGAGCCCCGCCCACCCTCTTTTGATCCCAAGGACCCGCATCCCTTCTTCAATCGCCCGATAGACTATGGTCTTGATGCATGGGTTAAGCCCTGGCACGTCTCCACCTCCGGTAAGGACTGCTACGGCTTTCGGTCGATTCATTATGGTCACCACCTTTATAAAGATCCCGAAATGGAAAACAGACTTCCCGGAATTCCCAAGATTCTCGCAAAATAATCTATCAATTCATAATATCAAACGAGAACATCCTTTACAAGAAAGCACAACCTGGGCCGGTTTTGCCCAGATTTTTTTATGGCTAAATTATAGTCCTTGTAGCTGGTTGCTTTATTTGATTCATTCATCCTGACCTAACCACCGTTGCAAAAAAAGCAGCTCCAAATGACCTGACTCAAGCTGTAGATTTTAGATTTCTTTGAATATCTCTTATTTTCTCCAAATTTCAAAATTTTTTTAAAATGAATTCAAAAGCGGGACTGTTTAGACCGGAAAGATATTAAGTTAAGCTCATCAAGATTTTTCGTATCAATCGGCGGCTTACCGGGAAAGTCGTCCTTGCAATTTGTAAACGCCGAGCCCTATTAAGAGGGCGAGGCCTGCTGCGAAGAAGAGTGCCCGAAACCCTGCCCACTCCCCGATGTAGCCCAGCATAATAGACCCGACAAAAACCCCGGTATCGATCCCGCCCGTGAAGATGCCGGTGATTTTTCCATGGATATCGATAGGCTGGTCGCGAATGGCCAGGGAGTTCAGGCATGGGAAGAGTAATCCATGTCCACAGCCCGACACAAAACCCGAAAGGGCCAGGATCGTATTTCCTCCCAGAAGGATTAAGACTAGAAGGCCTCCCCCGGTAAGGACCTGAGCATAGGGGATGATCCGATCTTCTCCAACCCTATCCGCAAGCCTTCCTCCGAAAAGCCTTGTCAGGATTGCTGCTGAAGAATAGGAGATGTAGTAAAGAGAAATGAATGCGATATCCTGCTCCCTGGCAAAGGGAGAAATAAAGCTGCCAGAGGCTGACAAACCAAACCCAAACAGAAGGGCGAGCACGGCAACGGTCAAAGGCCTTCTCTCTATGAGGACCGAGAAGAAGGACTGGGCCGATTCACGGGAGACAGACTTAAAAGATTCGGGAAGGGGGATAATCAGAAACAGGCCAACGGTCGCCATTCCCGTGGCCGCGAGAAAGAAGATGGGAAACCCAAATGCCCGGATTATTGCCTCACCGATGATTGGGCCGATGGCCAGCCCCGTGAGTCCCGTGATTCCGAACATACCGAGCCCTTCATTTAAGCGTCCCTCAGGGACGATGTCAGCTATGTAGGTGAATGCAGCGGTAAAACAGATGGCCAACCCTACACCGTGGAAAATGCGGACCAGAATGAGGGGAAGGTAGAAATCGGACAGCTCCCCTCGAAAGAGGAAGTAGATGAGTGGAAGGATACTCATAATCATGCATCCAATCGTGTAGCTTCTCTTCCGCCCGATCCGATCGATCATATGAGAAATCCAGGGGCGACAGAGAACGGAGGAGAGGGCGAAAACGCCCATAATAATCCCTATGTCTGACTTGGAGCCTCCATGGCTCGTAATGAAAAGGGGAAAGAGGAAGAAGGTACCAAAACTTGATACGATAAACAGGTTGACACAGGCCATGGTGATAAATGATCGGCTGTAGAGCATGGACTTCCTTCTTGAACGCTTTTTCAACGTGAGTGGTTAGGCGGAACCCTCGGGGACCTCGATGGATGGGCGCTTCTCATGCCAAGGGGTGTGCTTTTCGTATGCTTGGGCCAAGGCCAAGATGGTAGACTCCTCAAAGGGCCTCCCCGCGATCTGGAGGGCCGCGGGAAGCCCTGACTGGGAAAACCCACACGGCATAACAATGGCCGGTATTCCCGTTAGATTGTATGGTCGCATCAGGCGGGTGAGGGCCGACCGAACCGTCTCTCTTTTTCCCGATATAGTAACCGAATCCTCCACCATTTCGGGAGCAACGACGGGGAGCCCTGGTGTAATGAGGACGTCAACCACCTCGAAAGCCTTGAGAAACTCCTCACGGATGACGGACCGCACCCTTTGAGCCTTTATGTATTGGGTCGCCGTGACGAAAGTCCCCGTTTTCAAAAGTCGCTTGACATCCTTCCCATAAGCTTCGCTTTGGCTCCCCTTCAGATAGACTTCGTGTTTTGAGGCCGCCTCTGCCAGGAGGATCACAAGGCCTGCCGTCGTCGCATGCTTCAAATGGGGAATGAATACCTCCTGAATAAGGACACCAGCGTCCTTAAGGGCCTCCAGAGCTTTCATGACGGAACCTCGAACCTCAGGATCGCAGTTTTCGAAGTAGAAGTCCGAAGGAACTCCTGCCCGAAGACCCCTTACATCCTCCCGTATGGAAAGGTAATCGGGTACCGGGTGCGAACTTGAGTTGGCATCCCTTAGGTCATGACCGGCGAGTGACTGCAGCAGGATAGCCGCATCTTTTACGGTTTTGGTCATGGGCCCGACATGATCCAGGGACCAGCTTAAGGGATAGACCCCATAGGTGCTCACCCGTCCGTAGGTGGGCTTGAGGCCAACAATGCCGCAGAGGGATGAAGGGATTCGGATTGACCCACCGGTATCAGTGCCCAGTGCACCTAAACAGAGGGATGCAGCTACGCCTACGGCGGAACCTCCGCTGGAACCCCCAGGGATACATCGGGGGTTCCAGGGATTTTTTGGAGTTCCATAATGGGAGTTGACGGATGTCGCACCAAAGGCGAATTCATGGCAGTTCAGTTTTCCAACAATGATTGCTCCCGCCCGTTGCAATCGAGTCACCACCGTTGCATCCTCTCGTGGAAAGAAATCGGCCAGGATCTTTGATCCACAGGTAGTTCGGATTCCCTTGGTGTAAATAATATCTTTGAGCCCGATGGGAATTCCGTGAAGGGGTCCGATGTAGCCCCCCTTGACAATTGAAGCCTCCGCCTCTTCGGCATCCTTCGACGCCTCATCCGGTAGGACAGTGATGAATGCCTTCAACTCCCCATCGTATTGTTCGATTCGCCTGAGAGTAGCCCTGATGATCTCTACTGGTGAAATCTCCCTCTTCCGTACCAGCTCTGACAATCCTTGGATGGTAAACGACTCCAAATCAATACCCCGCATTTTGCCCCCCTCCTGGGTTATAGGAAAAACCCGGTGGGACCTCCCTTAAGTCTATTTCATCAAGAACTCTTATGTTTTCTAGGAGATCACCTACGCGGATGAGCATCTCTTCCCATTCCCCTTCATCCACCTTCACCTCGGTCAGTTCGTCGGATATACCTCGAAGGGTTTCCTTGCCAATACCCTTTTCCTTTTTCATGCATCTTCCTCCTGTTCTCGGATCCTTGCCTTAATACCTCATGACACGCTCCCCGAGGGATAATGGTAGACGTTATGGTACTCCGTACCGGTGCTTACCATCCTTTCCCTTTATTGAGTTTTCCTCAGGATAATACTATCCCTTCGTTTGGAAACGCTAAACTTATCTCCCTTCTTGAAACCGAGCTGGTCCACCAGCAATGGCTTACTGAGAAGAATGGTCCCCCTTTTACCAATCTTCAACGCTCTTCTTTTAGGCCGTGCCTTCTTGATTTGCTTCTCCGTCAAAATATCCCTAATCCTCCCAGCCTCAACCAAGGCATCGTAGTACATCCTTCTCAAAGAGGCCCTCGTTTTGATGCCCAGCTCCTTCATTATCTCCTTATCGGGTTTACCTTTTTTGACCATCTCAATGAGCTTCTTTTTCATGCCTTTACCCTCCTTTCAAAAATTCCTTTCACTGTTTTGAAAATTTCTCAATTATCTCTTCGTTTAACTCGATCCCCACCTGGGTTTTTGCGGGACTTTCATAAAACCCTCTTCGTCTATGCGAAACGGCTCAAGAAGTAAATCTCTTTTGAGAGGTGAGTTGGAGATACAAAATTCCAAGAGCGACTCTTGCGGAATAGCTGCAAGCAACTGAAGGGTAGCAGCAACTAAAATATCCGTACTCCAAGTCGTCCGGGTGGGCTACTACCACTAGGGCCCTATCCCAATCCTCGGGAAGGGGTTTCAACCTGCTCTGCTTCCCCATTTCTCGACTCAATCAAGGGCTTGACCATGTTGTCTGCTAATATATTGAGACCCCAAAGGAAGATGGACAATTCGCAACATCCGATTCATTACAACTGAAATGAACGCAGTCATCAACAGAGGCTTGTATTCTTTGCTTTTATTCAGCCGGGGTTCTCTATACCAGACTATGATGTATCCCATTGCCGCTCAAAATGAGGATCTGGGTATACGGTCCCCTTGAAGATTTCGATCTGAAACCCTATAGGATCTAATGAACGGGGGATCCTAATTTCCGCGAGATTTGCCCCCAAAGACCTCCTTGAGGAGATCGGTAACCCGTGCCGCGGGGTTCTGACGGATCTTTCGCTCTTCCTCCGCCACCATGAAAAAAAGACCATCCAGCCCTTTATTCGTCACGTATTCATCTAGATCAAAACTCATCCTCTCTGCAAAAGGAATATTGCGTACCTTTGCATCGAGTTCCTGGTACGAACGAGTAACGCCCACCTCGGACATGGCTGTGTGGACGATCGGTTTGAAGAGCTCATGGAGTCGGCCGCGGGTTTTGTCCTCGAGATAGAAGGTAGCCTCGTTGTCCCGGCCCTGAAGAATTTTCCTTGCATCCGAAAAGGTGATCTGCTTGATCGCGTTGAGGAAGAGAGCCTTGGCCTCGGGAGCCGCACGTTCGGCCGCGCGGTTCATGCTCAGCTCGAAGGCATCCACCTTAGGACCGAATCCCACGGTCCTCAGGAGCTTTTCAACCTTTTTGACACTATCTGGAAGCGGGATATGGATTTGGGGACTCCTGTAATACCCATCTAGCTGCGAGACAATCCCAACGGCGTTGGCCGTGCCGATCCGAAGCGCCTCCTTGAGTCCCTGGATGATCTTGCTTTCGGAAAGTTCTTTGCCCCGTAAGGTTTCTCCGATGCTCTTGAGAAAATCCCTAAGCTGAGCGGGAGCAGAAGGAGGCCGAATGGTAATGAGGCCTATCACGAGAGAAAGAACGAGGAGCCTACGCATTTTCATGATGTCCTCCCTTCCTTTCTGACCATAGTAAATGTTCGATCCTCGGTTTCCATACGACCTATTCGATCACCTCCGCAACTACTTACATCTTAAAGCAAAATCGAGAGAACCTGCACTTCTTTCGGTAAAAAACAGAGAGGACTACATTCCAATTCCATTCCGGCCTATTTTAAACCAGTGATAGCCACGGGCACACGATGATCGCAGTAAACCCCCTGTTGAGAAATCATTCCTCTGCCCTTTTCCACCATCTCCCAATCTTATCTTTTAGCCTTTGCCGCCTTCGTCTTACCCTCCCCCTTTCGTCTCTCGATTCTCAGCCTCTAGCTCCTCCATAAACTCACCAAATGCCTCCCATAGGCGAAAGAGCTTATCAAGGGCTTTCTTCACTTTCTCCTTCTGTTCAGTGCTGAGTGACTCTGAAAGTTCGTCGATAAATTTCTCCAAAGCCCCCTGTAAAACCTTCATCTTCTTTTCGAGAGCCTCCCCGTGCTTCCGGAGGCCTTCAATTCCAGGCTGAATATCTTTGAGAAGACCCAAGCTTTGCTCGATCGAATCTTGCCTTTTCTCTAACTCAGCAATTCTGGTTTCCATGCTTGTCTGAAAATGTACAAGTTTCTTATTCATGGAGAATAACATTCCTGCGAAAAAAATCAAAATACAGAACATGATTCCCATCACTATTTTGACTCCATGCCCTTCTAAGAAACTCTCCCCTTTTTTCATGGATAACCACCTCTCTTAACTATCTTCATGTATGCACCTTCGATACCTTACCGTTACAGTGACTCTGAAGGGAGAAGATCAATTCAATCAATGCCGCGATCTCAAGCATTTTGAATAGCGCTATTTCTTAAACGTTATTGATGGCCCCTCATTTCGGGGTGATCCCTGAGAGCAATAGGGTTAGGCGGATAAGGATGGAATTTCCCCAATCCAGGCCCCCCTTCCCTTAGTCACCGGGGAGACCATCGCTCCTCCTGATCTAAATCGACCCTAAATCATTCCTCCTATCAGGGTCTCTGTGGTTTGAACCCCTTGCAACCCCCTAATCTGATTGATAACCATCTGGGAGAGGTCGGGTATGCTTTTAGCTTCTACCTGCACCACCACATCCCAATGGCCGAAGACCAAATCGGTCTCTCGAACTCCCGGGAGCACGCTGATCTGCGACACGGTATTAGATTCCAGCCCGGGAACCAGACTGACCAAGATATAGGCCTTGATCACATTATCACCCCCTTCTCTCTGCATTGGTAAATCGTCATATTTCCATAAGTCGCAGCCCTCCTTCCTCATGGTATCTCTATTCCTTTAAAGATATCGGTGTCCTTCGAGATGTCGCCCGATCGGTATTTTCCCACATTGGGCTTATCCTGTCACGCTTGATGACCAGAAGCATATTACCGTCATCGACTCGTTCGACCCGGGCCGTTTGGAAATCGATGGCTTGAGAGAAAAAAGGGAGAGAGGGGAATGAGGGAACAGACAGGGGTAGGAAAATCTTCTTGTCAAGCCATCTCATAGGCACATAATATCAAAATGGAGCAATGCTTACAAAAGAAAAAATCAGGGCCAACCGACCCTGATTTATGTGCCCTCAACAAGGACAGAGCTGTTAATCTCGGGTGAGATGTTGATGAGGCAAAAAGGCTAAGCCGAGTTGTTTAACGTGAAGATCGCTCGCCCCAAAGGCAGAATTCCTTACCTATCAGCCTAAGGGTTCTTACCTTTCCAAAACGTTGAGATCAACCCTCCGATTTGTCTCCCGGCCGTTCCTTGTATCATTGGTGGCGATGGGACGGGACTCTCCATAACCCACTGCCTCCAGACGATCCGGAGAGATTCCTTTTGAAATAAGATACTCCTCTGCAACTTTTGCCCTCCTCTCGGAAAGTCCCTGATTATAAGCTTCTGGACCAGTGCTATCGGTATGGCCCGCAATCTCCACCTTGATAGTGGCTTCCTTGTGTAAAATCTCCGCCTGCTCGCTCAAAATGGCCTGACCTTCGGGGGTAAGCTCAGCTGAATTAAAGCCAAAATTCGTCCCTTTGAGAATGATGATCTTCTTCGGTGCGGGAGGAACAGCTACCGGCTTCGGTACAACAGGAGCAGGCGCAGGTTTAGGAGGTGTCGGCTTAGCAACTACCGGTGCAGGCTTCGGGGGCGCCTTGGCCAACTCCGTCTCTCCAGCCAGCTTGCGAGCCTCCGCCAACATGGCCATCGCCTCCTGAGTACGACAGCCCCAGTAAGTCTCAACCGCCTTCTTCCCCAATTCCTGGGCCTTGGCTATCTTCTCAGGAGCATATTGAGCCCCAGGGGACTTCTCCGCCTTCTCAATAGCTGCTTCCGTTTGGTCAAAATCCTCGGGTACCCCTATGGCTTTACTGCGTACCCCGAAGTAGGCATTTTTGGCACAGCCGGTTAGGCCAGAGAGAACCATCAAAAATGATAGAACAATCAACCCTGCTAATGCTTTCTTTCTCATAACACGTCCTCCTTACTTTTTCTCTGTTTTGGTGTTTATTGCCTGCATCTCACAGTTTCCAATCCCTCAGAAATTCACCTCCTCTCTGTTACTCCCTTGGGGAATCCGACTACCTGTTTTGGTACCGTGACGCGGAGACTCTGGATTCCCCTCCAACAGACCCACGGCTTTCCGTGTCACCCTCACGGATAGTTTAACTTTCCTTCCACTACTTCTCTTACCATAAATGGATACGAAATGACAAGATCATTTTAGGTGCCAAGCCCGAACAAGTTGGCTCAGGAATAGCGGCTTTCCACTATCCGATCGCTTGGATTCTTTTCTCATCATCAGCTGGATTAAGGAAGAACTATTTCACGCATCCCACCTTCGCCCGGAACCCTCAGAATCATCAATGAACCGGGTCAGGGCAACTCTGTCCTGATTCTTGATATCTTCGATGGATATACCCAATTCAAAGCTCTGATCTTCGGAGGGTGTTACATAGATTACTTTTCCCTTGAAGGTAACCAAGGTCTCTCCCAGAGCCATCGTGATATCGAGGACCTCTCCGGAATCAACCCGAAAGCCACTTTGCAACCTCACCCCTCCTTGACTTACGTCCTTTGAACGGGAGATCTTTTGGTCATATGCCCTTCCCTGGTTATCAAACCGAGTGTAGAGGGCCGGGTAAATCATCTTCAACCTGATCGAGCCCCTTCTATCGTGAAATCTGGAAGTATCTTCCATCTCCTCTCCCCCGAATCTTTCATGGGTTGACGATCTCTCGTCTCCCAAAACCCACGGCTTTCCGGCCCACCCACTCGGATGGTTTGGCCTTTCGGTTACTCCTTTTATTACCATAAATGTATGCGAACTCAAAACCTCTTCGTTCATGATTATCGCAAATTTTGTTTACTGCCATTTATTCCATTTTATTTCATTTTTTTCCAACCATATTCAAGAATTTAAGAATCTCAATTAATCTCTCAGTTTCTTGGAATATCTCTTATTCTTTCACCATTTCTAAAGGTACAGCTGGGATGGATTTAAGGAAGAGGATTATTTTAACCGCGAAGGAAATAGGTGGACTAAGATCCAGAAAAAAAAGGGCCATTGCTGGCCCTACCTACTAATCGAGCTTTCTGCCCTTTATGCGTGTAAGGTTGTGGCGGCTATTCCTTTTGGAGAGGAATATTGGCGTGGTAGCGTAGGTCTTTGTTATCACCTGTGTGCTTAAGGGAATATGTTCTGTATCCACGTTTGGATATTTTGATATCGTAGTATTCTGGTATGTACTCCATACCATAGTCGAGTCTTTTTCTTTCCAGTATTTTATCCCCATCCATCAGCAAATTTTCTCGGTAACATTTAAGTCTTCTAAAACTCAATTCAACGCTCGAAGGAGTGAGGCCGACAACTTTCCCCTCCACAAATACTTTTGCACCAGAGGGTCTGGAAGTGATACGCACCGTATCGTGTTCTGGTGCCATTTCCTTCTTCTTGATATCGCTCAACCCTGTCCAACGCGGACCGACACACCCTACGATCAGCGAAAGCCCTATAATAGAAAGATTAATCAACCTAGCCGATCCTTTTACTGTAGAGTTCATATATCCCTCTCCAGAAACCTCTCTTGTTCTCCTTCGGCTTTTATCCCCTTTTTTTGACATGCTCCCTAATCCCGGCCTTTCCCGCGAGATCCAGGTCCTTGCCCATTATAGTACTCGTCGATTAAGGTATGTACCTTGTCCAAATCTGGAGTAAACGTGATATCCATCCCTGCCCTGACAACTTGATAACCAGCGGTTGGCCTGCCGCAGTATATGTCCGTGGTCTCAATGATGTTTACAGCCTTTCCCTCTACGCTAAATTCTTCGTTATCCATGAATAGAGTGAATTAACGTTGTCTCCCTTAATCATGTTTTGTCTCCATTAGGCAAAAGTTCAGATGCGTGATTGGCTCTGTTTTGGTGGGTAAAACACATTCATTAAGTAAGCACATTTTATGCCAACACTTAGCCCGTACATAATTAACTGAAATTCTTATAAAAATTGAATATGCTTGTGATAAATTCAAACAATTTCTGACGATGCTATGAACTTTTTTCACAACTCTTAGGTTTTTACAACTCTTAGGATTGATTCGGTCCGGTTCAAACCGAATTGGATTGGGAAAAGGAAAATATTGCCTGGGTGAAAATCGTTGGCTCGTACAAGCGGGGATTGTCAACCCAGTTGAGAATGATAACGCGGCCCTGCCCCAGCAGGTAGTCTTTCATGTGAGTCAAGAAGCCCGTGAGGTTATGAATGCCTCCAGTTCATAAAGGCTATTTTCTTGCTCATCGGCCTCGACAACACCTGGATTTGACCTTCGAATCTTGTTGATTGCCTCATTAACTGAAAAGCCTTTGGCAATCCAATAGGCTACGGCCATTGTGCCAGTCCTTCCAAGCCCAGCCTGACAATGGATCAAAACCTTGCCTTGTTCCAGAGCCGGACGCACGGCTTTTAAGAATGTTTTGTAATCGTCCAGGATAGGGACTGAAAAGTCCTTTAGAGGAATGGAATATCTCCTGAATCCCAGTGCTCCAACTTCCTCAATGTCATAGTTGGGGCTTTGCTCCCTCTCATCCAGAAGCGATATAATGCTTCTAAACCCTTCATGATAGAGTTTCTTGAGTTGGCTGGTCGTGGGATTGCTGCTCCCCAAGACCATGGGCTCGTCAATCCACCAAGAGCTCATAACCGTTTAACCCCTATGATGCTCTCTCAACAAGAGGATTGAATCCCTTCGTTGTTATATCTCCAAAAATCTCCGGATAATGTGCTGAACAATCATCGGCACGTTCCCCGCGCCACACCAACCCTTCGCTGCAGAGGATATCGACAAATTCTCCAACTGACATCCGACGACTAGGATGAACAAAAGCCATGGCCCTAAGGTGAATAATCAGAGAAAATTTCAGCAAAACCCGACAAGGAAATCCTTATTGACCTAGGTCAAGGATCAATGTACCCGGATGGATTATGTTTTATATTTAACCCATATATCGTCTGCAAGCCTCAAACGGGTGTTTCCAGAACCATCGCGTTGATGCGTTTATGACGGAAATGATATGGTTAAGGTAGGATCATGTCAACAGATAGCGGATCGAGGCATGTGATGAAAGGTAAGATGATAAAGGGCCTGATTGGATTACCCCTCGCCTTTGCTCTTGTGGGCATGGCAATAGTAAATTTTCCCGGAGCTCACTGGGCATCGGGTAACGAAATGGGAGCAATTGCAATGGAACGGAAGCAGCATGAACAGCAGAAAAGAAATCGGCTAAGGAGTCGCCCAGAAAAGGGTTATAACCGGCTGATATTTGAGAAGAGCCCCTATTTACTTCAGCATGAGGATAACCCCGTCGATTGGTACCCCTGGGGACCTGAGGCATTCGAGAAGGCTCGAAGGGAAGATAAACCTATTTTTCTGTCCATCGGGTATTCAACGTGTCACTGGTGCCACGTGATGGAACACGAGTCATTTGAGGATCCAGAAGTAGCCAGATTGATGAATGAGGTCTTCGTCTCCGTCAAAGTGGATCGGGAAGAGCGGCCTGATCTCGATAACATTTACATGACCGTCTCCCAAATGATGACGGGTAGTGGCGGGTGGCCACTCACCATCATTATGACACCGGATAAAAAAGCATTCTTCGCCGGAACCTATTTCCCGAAGGAGAGCCATTCTGGCAGAATTGGAATGCTGGACCTGATTCCCCGGATCAAAGAGATCTGGATGACGAGACGTGAAGAAGTCGTGAAGTCGGCCAATCAAATCACCGCTGCCCTCGAGCAGGTGTCGAAATATGCGCCGGGCGAAGAACTGGGAGAACCGACCCTGAAGAGCGCATATGAACAGCTCGCCCAGCGCTTTGACGAACAATACGGTGGCTTCGGCAATGCCCCCAAGTTCCCCACCCCCCACACCCTTCTCTTCTTACTTCGTTACTGGAAACGTACGGGCGAGGAGAAAAGCCTCCGGATGGTCGAAAAGACCCTGCAAACAATGCGAAATGGCGGCATTTATGACCACATCGGATTTGGGTTTCACCGCTATTCCACCGATCAATTATGGCTGGTACCGCACTTTGAAAAGATGCTCTATGACCAAGCACTGTTGGCAATGGCTTACACGGAAACCTATCAAGCAACTGGCAAAGGAGAATACGCGCAAACAGCTCGGGAAATCTTCACCTATGTTCTGCGGGATATGAGGGCGCCAACAGGGGGGTATTACTCTGGAGAGGATGCTGAAAGTGAAGGGGAAGAGGGGAAGTTTAATTTGTGGACGGAGGAGGAGATCCGGCAGGTCCTCCCGGCTGAGGAAGCCGATTTGATCATAAGGGTCTTTAATGTTGCGAAGGAGGGTAATTTTCACGAAGAGGCAACGGGAAAGAGAAGGGGAAGGAATATTCTATACTTGAAGGGAAGCCTCGGTGAGATTGCCGCTGACCTGAAGACATCCGAGCGAGACATGCGAAAACGCTTGGAAGATGCCCGCGGTAGACTCTTCGCAGCTCGGGAGAAACGGATCCATCCTCATAAAGACGACAAGATTCTGGTGGACTGGAATGGCCTGATGATCGCCGCCCTTGCCAAGGGGGCGAGAGTCCTCGATGAACCCCAATATGCGGCAGCCGCAAAAGAGGCCCTGGATTTCATCCTCAAGAATATGCGCAACCCAGATGGCCGACTGTTGCACCGTTACCGGGATGGTGAGGCGGCCCTGCCAGCCTACGTGGATGATTATGCCTTTCTGATTTGGGGAATGTTGGAGCTCTACGAAACTACCTTCGAAGTAGTTTATCTCCAGAGCGCGCTGAACCTCAATGACGATTTGTTGAAACACTTCTGGGATGATCAGGCAGGGGGGTTTTATTTCACCGCAGATAATGCTGAAAAGCTCCTCGTAAGACAGAAAGATATTTATGATGGCGCAATCCCATCGGGGAATTCGGTTGCAGCATTAAACCTTCTTCGCCTGGGAAGGATCACGGCAAATACGAATTTCGAGGAGAAAGCGCTAAAGATCGGGCGTGCTTTTTCCATGGCTGTCAAGCAATCCCCCTCAGCCTATACCCAATTGATGGTTGCAGTGGATCTTGCGGTAGGTCCCTCTTACGAGGTGGTTATCGTCGGAAACTCGGGCGCTGAGGATACAAAATCCATGGTACGGGCCCTCCGAACACATTTTGTGCCCAACAAGATTGTACTTCTTCGGCCAAGTGAAAAAGAATCGCCGGACATCATCCGGCTTGCTGAGTATACTAAATATCAATCGAGCATCGATGGCAAAGCCACTGCCTATGTCTGTCTCAATTATACTTGCAAGCTTCCCACCGCTGACCCTGGGAAAATGCTTGAATTGCTTGGGGCCAGCAAACCATAAAAAAAATAGCATATCGCAACAGAATAGTGTATTAAGGAGTAATTCACGAATGAACTGTACGTAAATAATTTCGGGAGGTTTTTCATGGGTGATAGACAAGACGCGTTGGATCAACTCTGCATCAATACCATCCGCATGCTGGCGGTGGACGCAGTGCAAAAAGCCAATTCCGGTCATCCCGGCATGCCCATGGGCACGGCTCCAATGGCTTATCTGCTGTGGACACGTTTTTTGAGGATTAACCCCGCAAATCCAAAATGGCCTGATAGGGATCGGTTTGTCTTATCCGCCGGTCACGGATCCATGCTGCTCTATAGCTTACTGCATCTCACTGGATACGATTTGCCGTTAGAGGAGTTGAAGAACTTTCGCCAGTGGGACAGTAAGACCCCCGGCCATCCGGAATCATATCTCGCACCGGGGGTAGAAACCACGACCGGCCCTTTGGGACAGGGCTTTGCCAACGGGGTCGGTATGGCCATTGCCGAGCGTTTTTTGGCAGCCCATTTCAACCGCCCGGGCCATACCATTGTAAACCACTATACCTACGGTATTGTCAGCGATGGCGATCTCATGGAGGGTATCTCCCACGAGGCCGCTTCCTTGGCCGGGCATCTGAAGCTTGGCAAACTGATCTACCTATACGACGACAACCGTATTTCCATCGAGGGAAGCACCGATCTCACCTTTACTGAGGACCGGGCAGCACGTTTTGTGGCCTACGGATGGCACGTGCAGCAGCTAGATGACGGGAACGATTTGGAGGCAATAACAGGGGCGATTCGGAGGGCGCGAGAAGAGGCTAGACGTCCCTCATTGATTGTTATCCGAACGCACATCGGGTACGGCAGTCCCAATAAGCAGGATAAAGCAGCGGCACACGGTGAGCCTTTGGGTATCGATGAAGTCAGGTTAACCAAGGAGAACCTCGGCTGGCCCCTTGAGCCGACATTTATCATCCCTGAGGAAGCATTGGCCCGGTTCCGTCAGGTCCCTCAAGAAGGCAAGAAATGGGAGGACGAGTGGAAGGCCCGCTTTCGATCATACGAAAAGGCATACTCTGAATTGGCTGAGGAGTGGAAGCGAGCGATGATCGGCGAATTGCCTTCCGGCTGGGACAAGGATATTCCGGCCTTCCCTGCCGACGCCAAGGGGATGGCGACTCGAGTGGCATCCGGCACGGTAATTAATGCCATTGCACCGAACTTACCCACCCTCATCGGTGGCTCTGCTGACCTGGCCCCTTCGACCAAAACCCTCATCAATGACGTGGATGACTTCAAGGCCGATCATTACGGTCAGCGCAACATGCGGTTCGGCGTCCGAGAACACGCCATGGGAGGAATTATCAGCGGTATGGCTCTCCACGGTGGTGTGATTCCATATGGTGCCACCTTCCTGATTTTCTCCGATTACATGCGGCCGGCCATTCGCTTGGCCGCCATGATGGGTCTGAAGGTCATTTACGTCTTTACCCATGATAGCATCGGTTTGGGGGAGGACGGACCAACGCATCAGCCCATCGAGCACTTAGCTTCCCTCAGGGCAATACCGGGGCTGACCGTAATCCGGCCGGCCGACGCGAATGAGACAGCGGAAGCCTGGCGTTTCGCCCTCGAGCAGAAAAGCGGGCCCATAGCCCTGGCCTTAACTCGCCAAAATCTTCCCACCCTGGATCGCAGCACGTATGCCCCTGCCGATGGCCTCTTCCGAGGAGCTTATATCCTCAGCGATAGCGGGGGTAAGAGACCAGACGTCATACTGATCGCCAGCGGTTCCGAAGTACACGTAGCCCTGGAGGCAGCGGAAAGACTCCGACAAAAGGGAACTGCCGCACGCGTGGTGAACATGGCGAGTTGGGAATTGTTCGAGGTGCAGCCGGATGCCTATCGGAACAAAATACTCCCGCCTGAAATAACGGCACGCGTTGCCATAGAAACGGGAGTCCCCCAGGGGTGGCACCGCTACGTGGGCGACATGGGCGAGGTTGTCGGGATGAATCGCTTCGGGGCTTCTGCCCCCTATAAGATTTTATGTGAAAAGTTCGGGTTTACGGCCGACCATGTGGTAAAAAAGGCAGTGAAACTCGTCGAAAAAGCGAAATCGTAACTATCCGCGGGTGATTAACTCATGCCTTTCGCCATCGGTGCGGGTAGGAGCGATTTTCCATCCCGACCGGGGCGTAAAACGCGATGATAGTGCTTATAAAATCTATTTACAGGTATTTCTTGACGGTTCCCTTGATCCTCTTGTGTATTGCTGCTGCCTCACAAGGCTATTCTGAGGAAGGGAAATTCCTCGTTCGGGAGGATTTCGACGATCTCAATAATTGGAAGCCCCTCTATTTTCCAAAAATAGAAGAACACACTTCCTATACAATTGAGACCAACGGCTCGGAGAGCTATCTGAAAGCAGAGAGCAATGCGTCGGCATCGGCAGTTCTCTATAAAAAAGAATTTAACATCTACCAGTATTCACGGTTGAGGTGGCGATGGAAAGTTGAAAATGTCTATACACATGGCGATGCTAAAACTAAATCCGGAGACGACTATCCGCTCCGCATTTACATCGTATTCAAATATGATCCTGAGAAGGCGGGATTCATGGAAAAGCTCAACTACACTGCGGCAAAATTGATCTATGGGGAATATCCTCCCGACAGCAGTCTCAATTATATCTGGGCTAGCAGGGAACACAAGGAAATCCTCATTTCCAATGCCTATACCGATAAGTCCAAAATGGTTCTCCTCCAACAAGGGGATGCCAATGTTGGAAAATGGCTCATTAATGAGGTGAATGTTGTAGAGGATTATAAGAAAGCTTTTGGCGAAAAGCCCCCTCCGATCGCGAGCATAGCCATTATGAATGATTCGGACAATACGGGCGAAAAATCCATTTCCTATCTCGACTACATCGAGCTCTATCCATAAGGAAAGGATGAGAATAGCCCCATGGGAATAGGTTTCGCTATCTTTGATACCGATTTTCACATTTCGTCATAATCACTTTCCCTCATTGGACATCCATTTTAGAACATACTGCCTTTTACATCAAAAAATACTGGTTTGACCCCATTTCATCTAACAAAACAAAAACATATACTTAGCGGGTGGATTAGTGTTATGGTGAGTAACATTGGGACTGATGATTTGGTGTGAGGAGCATTGTAAGAAAACGTAATCCTCAAATATAAATCGAGAGAGGAGGTATGAAGCGATGGAAGCTATTCGACAACCGGCGAAGAATGGGAAAGGAGCCCTCCTAAAGGCATCCATCCTCGTAGTCTTCATTGTCGTGGCCATATACGTGATCCGTTTTACCCCGGTTAAGGATTTTCTCACCCCCGAGGCCCTCAGTCGATTTTTGGAAGCGGCGGGTATTTGGGCCCCCTTACTGTATATGCTCGTTTACGCCGTGGGAATATGCCTATTCGTTCCCGGTACCCTGTTGACCGCTTTAGGGGCTGCCATTTTTGGGGCCTACTGGGGATTTCTGTATGTGTGGGTAGGGGCCATGGTTGGCTCCAGTGCCGCCTTTTGGATCGGACGAACCCTTGGAAGGGAGTTCGCCGCGTCCCTGATTGGAGACCGGCTGAGGAAATACGACGACGCCATCGAGCGCAACGGTTTTGCCACAACCCTTTATCTGCGGCTCGTTTACTTCCCCTTCACCCCCATGAATTTCGGCATGGGGTTAACGAAGGTGCGATTCTGGGATTACGTCTTTGGCACGGGCCTGGGCATCATCGTGGGCACCTTCATCTTCACCTTTTTCGTGGGTACCCTAAAGGAGGTCTGGGCCAGCGGCAACTGGGGAGAGCTTCTCTCCTTCAAGGTGTTCTTCTCCGTGGGCCTCTTTATCTTCTCCCTCTTCATCCCCAAAATCATCAAAAAGATCAAAGGGGAGAAATAACCATGGAGAAGTCCTTTCGCGATGATCTGCTCGGTAGGTCACGTGACCTTTTGAAAGATCAAGTCGCATTGGTAACGGGTGCGAGTTCCGGGATCGGAGAAGGTATTGCAAGAGCTTTAGCACGCGTTGGTGCACGTGTGGTTGTGAATTTTTCGTCCAATGAAGAGGCTGCCAATGGTGTTGTACGGGATATACGAAATGGCGGAGGTGAGGCGATTGCGGTGAGAGCCAACGTCAGCAAAGAAGATCACGTGCTGACAATGTTCGAAACCATGTTCAAGGAATACGGGACCATCGATATCTTAGTCAATAATGCAGGTGTGCAGAAGGATGCGAAGTTCATTGATATGACGTTAGATCAATGGCAGTTTGTTCTGGATATCAATTTAACAGGCCAGTTTTTATGTGCCCGGGAGGCTGCCAAGGAATTTATTCGCCGCGGTGTTGTTCCGGAAAGATCCGTTGCCGCCGGGAAAATCATCTGTATAAGTTCGGTCCATGAAACGATTCCCTGGGCAGATCACGCCAATTATGCCGCCTCAAAGGGGGGCATCATGATGATGATGAAGACCGTGGCCCAGGAGCTCGCCCCCTATAAAATTCGCGTCAATAGTATTGCCCCCGGCGCCATCAAGACACGCATCAATCGGGAGGCCTGGGAGACTCCTGAGGGAGAGGCCAAATTATTGGAACTCATTCCTTACAAGCGGGTTGGAGAGACGAGGGATATTGGAGCTGTCGCGGTCTGGTTGGCCTCTGATGAGTCAGATTATGTGAATGGAACCACGATATTCGTCGATGGTGGTATG